>Ga0102589_1001684_pt1 | contig 28633 bp, 19 predicted proteins | sample AraplaMF_Col_mLB_FD_76858 | JGI IMG/M metagenome (GOLD analysis project Ga0102589, IMG submission 76858) | Arabidopsis root microbial communities from the University of North Carolina, USA - plate scrape MF_Col_mLB | ecosystem: Host-associated > Plants > Roots > Endosphere | place: USA...
GGCTGGGCGATAGGTGGACGCGCTCGGCCAGTTGCTGGTGGGTGGAGCGTCCGTCGCTCTGCAGCGCCGCGAGAAGCGCCAGGTCGTAGGGGTCGAGGTCGGTGGGGCTCATGGCGCGCAGGAATTCCGCATGACGAATCGAAGATGTGCGGATTATATGCATCGACATCGCAATAATCACTGCTTTTGCGGCCAGTCCGCGCGCTTGCATGGCTAGACTATGCGTAAAACCCGCATCGGAGACACCCCATGAACCTTTCGGCCGTCACGACCGAAGCCGCAACGGAAGCCAGCTTTGCCGGCACGATGACCGCGAAGCTCCAGGAACAGTTCGACGCCGGCCTGCTGTCCGGCCAGGAACTGCGCGCCGACTTCACCATCGCCCAGCCGGTCCACCGCTATACCGAGACCGACCATGCGATCTGGCGCAAGCTGTACGACCGCCAGGCGTCGATGCTGCAAGGCCGTGTCTGCGACGAGTTCCTGCAGGGTCTGGCCACACTCGGCATGGAACGCGACCGTGTGCCCGAGTTCGATCAGTTGAACGAGATGCTGATGCGCGCCACGGGCTGGCAGGTCGTGGCAGTGCCGGGACTGGTGCCGGATGAAGTGTTCTTCGATCACCTGGCCAATCGCCGCTTTCCGGCAAGCTGGTGGATGCGCAAGCCGGAGCAGCTCGACTACCTGCAGGAGCCGGACTGCTTTCACGACGTGTTCGGTCATGTACCGCTGCTGATCAACCCGGTGTTCGCGGACTACATGGAAGCCTACGGCAAGGGTGGCCTCAAAGCCGCGCGGCTGGGTGCGCTCGACATGCTGTCGCGCCTGTACTGGTACACCGTGGAATTCGGCCTGATCCAGACGCGGGACGGTCTACGCATTTTCGGCGCGGGCATTCTGTCGAGCCAGGGCGAATCGACCTACAGCCTCGACTCCGCCAGCCCGAACCGCATCGGTTTCGACCTGCACCGCATCATGCGCACGCGCTATCGCATCGACACGTTCCAGAAGACGTACTTCGTGATCGACGATTTCGAACAACTGTTCGATGCCACGCGTCCGGATTTCACATCGCTGTACGCCGAACTGCGCGCGCTGCCGACGCTGGGCGCCGGTGACATCGCAGAAGGCGATCAAGTGATCCAGGTGGGCAACCGCGAAGGCTGGGCCGATAGCGACGACATCTGAACCGCCGTACCATCGTCTTTTATCCTTTTGATCGAGCCCGACATGACACCCCTTTCCCAAGAGGCACGCAAGCCTCTGCTCGCTACCCTGCCCGGCTGGACCCCGGTCAAGGACCGCGACGCCATCCAGAAATCGTTCAGCTTCGCGGACTTCAACGCCGCGTTCGGCTTCATGACCCGCGTGGCCCTGCGCGCCGACAAGGTGGATCACCACCCCGAGTGGTTCAACGTGTACAACCGTGTTGACATCACGCTGTCCACCCACGACGCCAACGGCCTGACGCAGCGTGACATCGACCTTGCGCAGTTCATCGAGAAGGCTGCTGCGGGGCTGGTGCGGTAGACGATCTGCAACAATCGCGACTTTCGTAAAGCTGCGATTTTCACCGTTCCCTTGTCTCGATATCGTCGCGCTCCTGATCCGGCGTGTGACGATTCCGTGGATGCAACGTCCACGGTCTGAACTGATTCCTGTATGTCGCGCCGATCCTCTTTCGGAGCGAGTCGGTGCGGGACAACGGGAACGGTCGGAAACATCCTCTACAAAATGCAGGGCGTTTGGCGATAGGTACTCTGCTCGCCCTGCCTCTGCTTGCCATGGCGCAGACTGCGCCTACCCTTCCCCAACGCGACACCCAGGAACAACTGCGGCAGCAGGAGCGCGAACGCGCCCTGCGTGAGCGCGAGGAAGTCTCACCCGACGTCAGACTGGAAGCACCTGCGGTTGCCGCTTCCGAACAAATTCCGGAAAACGAATCGCCCTGCTTCCGGATCGACCGCATCACACTGACAGGTGATGCGGCAGAGCGATTCCACTGGGCTGCGAATGCGGCCAACGCATCGGATGTTTCCGACGATCCCGCCATCGGCCGATGCCTGGGGTCGCAAGGCATCAACGTCGTCATGGCCCGTGTGCAGGACGCCATCGTCCGCAAGGGCTACGTCACCACGCGCGTACTGGCTGCGCCACAGGATCTGAAGACGGGCACGCTGACGCTGACCGTTATCCCCGGCCGCATCCGCGACATCCGCTTCAGCGAGGATTCCAGCACGCGCGCGACGTTGTGGAATGCGATGCCCGCGCGTCCGGGTGACATCCTGAACCTGCGCGACATCGAACAGGCGCTGGAGAACTTCAAGCGTGTACCCACGGCCGAGGCCGATATCCAGATCACACCCGCCGAAGGCAACGACGCACAGCCCGGGGAGAGCGATCTCGTCATCCGCTGGCATCAAGGCATGCCATTCCGCATCAGCGCCATAGTGGACGACTCGGGCAGCAAGCAGACCGGCAAGTACCAGGGCAACGTCACAGTGTCGTTCGATCACTGGTGGACACTGAACGATCTCTTCTACGCGAGCCTGAATCACGACCTGGGCGGCGGCGGTGCAGGCAGCAACGGCACGCGTGGCTACACGGTCCACTACTCGGTTCCCTATGACCGCTGGCTGCTCGGCATCACTGCCAGCGGCAACCAGTATCACCAGACCGTATTCGGCTACAGCCAGAACTATCGCTACAGCGGCGAAAGCCGTAACGCCGATCTCCGCCTGTCTCGGCTGCTGTATCGCGATGCCTCGCGCAAGACCACCGCCTACGCGCGCGGCTGGGCGCGTGGCTCCGGCAACTACATCGACGACACCGAGGTGCGGAACCAGCGCCGCCGCATGGCGGGCTGGGAACTCGGCCTCGTACATCGCGAGTTCCTCGGCCATGCATCGCTCGACACCAACCTCGCCTATCGACGCGGCACCGGTGCGATGGCCTCGCTGCGCGCCCCCGAGGAACGGTTCGATGAAGGCACGTCACGACCGGAAATCCTGCTTGCCGACGCACAACTGACCGTGCCCTTCGTGCTGGCCGCACAGCGCCTGCGTTACACGGGCGCCGTACGTGGCCAGTGGAACTTCACGCCGCTGGTGCCGCAGGACCGCTTCTCCATCGGCAACCGCTACACGGTGCGCGGCTTCGATGGGGAATCCACGCTGATCGGCGACCGGGGATGGTTCGTGCGCAACGAACTGGCCCTCTCGCTGGCCGGGAGGGGATTCGAACTGTATGCCGGTGCGGACTACGGGCAGGTCAATGGACGCAGCGCGGCGTACCTCGTGGGCACGCAACTGGCCGGTGCCGTGATGGGCATGCGTGGTGGGTATCGCGGCCTCCATGCCGATCTCTTCATCGGCAAGCCCCTCTACAAGCCAACCGGCTTTGTCACCGCCAGCACGACGGCGGGCTTCAACGTGAGCTGGTCGTACTGAACCGCCACGCGCATTCCTTTCTCGGAAATGGGTCAATGAACAAGCGTCTGTACCGCATCGTCTTCGTGCTCGGCCAAGTCTCACTGGTCACCACTGCCACCGCACAGATCGTCGCGGACCCGAACGCACCGGGCCAGCAGCGGCCCACGGTCCTGACCGCGCCCAATGGCACGCCGCTGGTCAACATCCAGACCCCGAGCGCGGCCGGCGTGTCGCGCAACACGTACGGCCAGTTCGATGTGCAGGAACGGGGCGCCATCCTGAACAACGCCCGCCAGAACGCGCAGACGCAACTAGGCGGATGGGTGCAAGGCAATCCGTGGCTCTCGGGCGGCACGGCACGCGTGATTCTCAACGAAGTGAACAGCAGCAACCCCAGCCAGTTGCGCGGCTACACGGAAGTGGCCGGTGACCGGGCGCAGGTGGTGATCGCCAACCCCGCAGGCATCACGTGCGATGGCTGCGGCTTCCTGAACGCCAATCGTGTGACGATGACCACCGGCACGCCCATCGTCAACGGCGGGAACCTGGAAGGCTATCGCGTACGTGGAGGCGGCATCGACATCACGGGCCACGGCATGGATGTGAGCCGCGTGAGCTACACCGAACTGCTTGCGCGTGCGGTGCGCGTCAATGCCGGCATCTGGGCAGAGGACTTGAAGGTTGCGACAGGTGCACACGATGCCGATGCCACGTTGGCCTCGATCACACCGGCGAGCGGTTCTGGTTCGGCACCGGCCTACGCACTCGATGTCAGCGCGCTCGGCGGCATGTACGCGGGAAAGATCGCACTGATCGGCACGGAACACGGCGTTGGCATGCGCAATGTCGGGCATATCGGCGCACAGGCGGGCGAACTGTCGGTGACCAGCGATGGCCGGTTGGAGAACACCGGTGTCCTGCAAGCGATGAGCGATGCGCGCATTGCCGCGGTGGGCGTGCGCAATGCCGGCACGATGATGGCCGGCGCCACGCTGGCAGTCACCGTTGGTGAAGTCATCGACAACCGTGGCGGCGCCCTGTACGCGGCCGACAACGTCGAGTTACGTGGCAGCACCGTTGCAAACGGTGACGATGGTTTCGTCGCGTCGTCTCGCGGCAGCATCGACATCGCCACGCAACATGCCGTCGACAACGCAGGCGGCACGCTACAGGCCGCAAAGGGACGACTCGGCATCTCGGCATCGACGCTGCACAACGTGGAAGGTTCGGTGCTCGGCGCGGATATCGATATCGATACGCGCAGTGGAGAACTCGGCAATACCGCTGGCAGGATCGCCGCGCTCGATGGAGCGCTCGATATCCGCAGTGGCGCACTCGACAACAACGCTGGGTTGCTGCAGGCATCCGTGGCACTGCATGTCGATACTTCGGGACAGGGGCTGACCAATGACCTCGACGGCCACATCGGCAGCGCCGGAAGCCTTTCAATCGCGGCTGGCTATCTCGAGAACGCAGGCACGATCATCGCCGATGGGCGCGCGGACATCGACACCGACTGGATAGGGAACAAGGGCACGGTACAGGCGCATGGACTGGCGTTGCGTACGACTTACATCGACAACCTGCTGGCCGGGGTGATCCAGGGTGGCACGACCACCATCGTGGCGCGCAACACACTCTTCAATGAAGGCCTGATCGATGGCGGCTTCACGCGTGTGGAGTCCGACTATCTATACAACTCCGGCTCAGCCCGGCTCTACAGTGACCGACTGGCCATCCAGGCGAGAAAGCTGTCCAATGACAAGCATGTCGACGACGACAAGGCCAGCACCCCCACCATCGCCGCGCGCGAGCAACTCGATATCGGCGCAGGCGAGATCATCAATCGCGACCAGGGGCTGATCTTCAGCGGGGGCACGCTCAACATCGGCGGCGCGCTCGACGAGGATAGCTACGCCACAGGCCGCGCCGACTACCTCAGCAATACCAGCGCCACGATCGAATCGCTCGGTGACATGTCGCTCGCCACGGAGTCGCTGCGCAACACCGACCACAGTTTCCGTACCGAGCGCGTACAGGTGGGCGATTCCGTCCGCAGACAAACTGTCCAGCCGCAGAACGATCCGAACCAGTACGACCTCGACACGCTGCAATGGGAATCATGGAGCCGTGCAGGCCGCTATCGCGGCAAGGCCGACGCGGACTCCGCCATCGCCGGGCAGCCCATCCAGAACTACACGGACTACGACTTCACCGAAACGCGCTCTGTCGACCGCGTGACACAGAGCACACCGGCCATCATTCGCGCGGGCGGGTCAATCGATATCGATGGCGAGGACCTGCTCAACGCCTACAGTCAGATCATGGCCGGCGGCGCGCTGACTGGGGCGGCGGACAGGATCGAGAACCGCGATGCCGTGGGTTACGAGGTGATTCAGCGCGTTGGCACCAGCCAGTACACATATGGGCGATGGCGCGGCGGCGTGCGGCGCTACACCACTCGCGAGCGAGATCCCAGGATTGCTTACACGCCCGCCGACGAGTATCGCGCGTTCGACCTGGGCCTGGCGGTCATACGTGCAAACCACCAGGGAGAGGACAGCGGCAACGGCATCGAGGGCCGCCGTGCGAATGGCGACACCCGTGTGCGCCTTATCGACATCGCCACGACGGGCAGCGACGATCCGTCAACAGTCCGCACCATCGACTTCCGCCCCGAGATTCCGTCGGGCAGCCTGTTCCGCCCAGGCAGCGGCACCCACCTGATCGAAACCGATGCGCGATTCACCGATTATCGGCAATGGCTGTCATCGGACTCCATGCTCGATCAACTCGGCATCGATCCCGCGACGATCGAGAAGCGTCTGGGCGACGGCTTCTACGAACAGCAGCTCGTGCGCGAACAGATCGGGCAGTTGACCGGCCGACGCTTCCTCGACGGATACCGCAGCGACGAAGCGCAATATCGCGCGCTGCTCGCCAATGGCGTCACGGTGGCGCGTGACATGCAATTGCGTCCCGGCGTCGCGCTCACCGCTGCGCAGATTGCACAACTCACGAGCGACATCGTGTGGCTCGTCGAGCAACGCGTCACGCTACCCGATGGCACCACTGCCACCGCACTCGTGCCGCAGGTCTACGTCCGCACGAAACCGGGCGATCTCAGGGGCGACGGCACGCTCATCGCCGCCAACGTGGTCGACCTGTCGCTGCGTGGCGATCTGTCCAATACGGGCACCATCGCCGGGCGCCGCGCCATCCGGCTCGATGCCGCGAACGTGCGCAACCTCGGCGGTCGCATCACGGGCGATGCGGTCAGCGTGCGGGCGCGTGAGGATATCGAGAACACGGGCGGGACGATCGATGCAGGCTCTGCGCTGCGGGTTGTGGCTGCGCGTGACCTGCGGCTGGCCTCCACCACTCGCAGCAGCGAGACACAGTCGGGCCAGAGCACGTTCAGCCGTACCAACGTGGATCGTGTGGCGGGTCTCTACGTCAGCAAGCCAGGTGCCACGCTCACGGCGCTGGCGGGCCGAGACATGGTGCTCGACGGCGCACGGATCTCGAACACGGGCAAGGCAGGCAAGACCGTCATCGCAGCAGGCCGCGACTTGACGCTCGGCACCGTTCGCGTTGGCGTGCAGGAAAACAACGTGCGCAACGCGAGCAACGCCCTGCGTCAAGGCAGCACGCAGGAGATAGGCACATCGATCCGCACGAACGGCGACGTCACCCTCTCGGCGGAACGCGACCTCCGCGCGCGCGCCGCGCAGGTGACGAGCGATGCGGGCGCGCTCGTGGCCGTGGCGGGCCGCAACGCAAAGCTCACTGCTGGCGAGAACACCAGCAACTGGAGCGAAGACCGCGATCAACAGCGCAGCGGTCTGCTCGGATCGTCTCGCACCACCACGCGCGACAGCCTGCGCGAGACAACGTCGCTGGCCACCACGTTCAGCGGCAGCACCGTCGAGCTTCATGCGGGTCAGAACATCGACATCACAGGCAGCAATGTCGTCTCCGATCTCGGCACCAGGGTCGTGGCCAGGGGCACGCTCTCGATCGAGGCAGCGCAGAACACCACCACCGAGAGCCACTTCAAGGAAACGAAGAAGAGCGGCTTCCTATACAGCGGCGGCACGGCGTTCACCATTGGCACGCAGCAGCAGAACAACGATGCACGCAGCACCCGGACTACGGCAGCGGCGTCCACCATTGGCGCGACCCAAGGCGATGTCACGCTGATTGCCGGCGACGCCTATCGGCAGACAGGCAGCCATGTGGTGGCGCCCAAGGGCGACATCGGCATCTTTGCCAGGAAGGGCGAGATCGTGGAGGCGCGCGAGGCGAGCCAGAGCACCGAGGAAAGCCGCTTCCGGCAATCGGGGCTGACCATGGCGGTGACCGCCCCTGCCATCGCGCTCATCGAAACCGCGCAGCAGATGAAGCGCGCAGGTGGCAATACCTCGGACACCCGCATGCAGGCACTGGCCGGCGCCACGACCGCACTGGCAGCGAAGAATGCGGCCGATGCCGTGATGGCCGATCCGAGCAGCGGTGGCGGTGTTGGGCTCTCGATCACGGGGGGCAGCAGCCAGAACCAGAGCCGCACCACCAATCGGGCGGATGTGGCAGCGCGCTCGACCGTCGCGGCAGGCGGCAACGTGCGCATCATGGCAACAGGCAACGGCCAGGATTCGGAGCTGACGATTCGCGGCGCCGAGGTACGCGCGGGCGAGGACCTCCATTTGAAGGCCGAGGGCAAGGTGCACTTGCTGGGCGCAGAAAACGTATCGGACATGCGCCGGCAGAGCAAGAGTTCCAACGCCGGCATGGGGCTCGGGATTCAGGCAGGCCAGGGCGGCACATCGTTCGGCGTGACGGCCAGCGCGAGTGGCTCGCGCGGCAAGGGCGACGGCACTGATCGCACGTGGACCCATTCGCGGGTCGATGCCGGCCAGACACTCAAGATCGAATCGGGCGGCGATACGGAGCTGAATGGTGCCGTGGCCCGCGGCCGGATGATCGATGCGGACATCGGCGGCCATCTCCAGATCGGCAGCCTGCAGGACATCCACGACTACAAGAGCAAGGACCAGAGCGCGGGTGGCAGCGTCACGGTGGGTGGCGGCCTCTCCGGCAGCGCGAACATCGGGCAGCAGAAGATCGACAGCCGCTATGCCAGCGTGACCGAGCAATCGGGCCTGAAGGCGGGCGACGGCGGCTTCGACATCCGCGTGAAGGGCAACACATCGCTCGACGGCGGCGTGATCACCTCGACGCGCAAGGCAGCGGAAGAAAAATTAAACCGCCTCGACACCCGCACGCTGACCACCAGCGACATCGACAACAAGGCGAGCTACACGGCCAGCAGCGTCAGCATCGGCGGCGGGTTCGCGTCGAAGGGGAGCAGCAAGCAAACGGGCGGCGACGATGGGAGCACTGCGGGGAGCACTGCAGGCGGCGTCGACACAGTCGGCACGAACCAGCAGGGGCAAGCCGCCACGGGCGGCGACAAGGTGCCGGGCAGCAACCTGCCATCGATGGGCGGATTCAGCGCCGCACCACCCGTGGCCATCGGCGCCAAAGGCAAGTCGAGCAGTACCACGCGCAGCGGCATCAGCGACGCCGCCATCACCATTCGCGATACCGAGGCGCAGCAGGCGCTGACAGGCAAATCGGCTGACGACACGCTGGCCGAACTGAACCGCGATGTCTCCAGCGAAGTCGACGGCAGCAACGCGCTCAAGCCAATCTTCAACGAGAAGGAGATCAAAGCCGGCTTCGAGATCGTCGGCGCGTTGCAGCGGGAGACCGGGACGTTTTTGAATCATCGGGCGAAGGAGGCCGATGCCATCAAGCTCGCGCGCGACAAGGAGACCGACCCTGCGCGTCGCGCAGAACTCGACCAGCAATACGAAGACGCCGCCAAGTGGGGACCAGGCGGCACGTATCGACGCGTCACCACGGCACTGACCGCAGCCGCAGGCGGCAACGTCACCGGATCAACCACGCAGTTCGTGCAAGGTGCAGCAGTCGGCTATCTGCAAGGACTCGGCGCCACCGGCGTAAAGCAGATCGCTGCCGGCATTGGCGATGGCACCCCAGGTGCGGAAACTGCCCGCACCGCCCTGCACGCCATCGTCGGCTGCGCAGGCGCCGCAGCCGCCACCCAGTCTTGCGGCACAGGCGCGATGGGCGCAGCCACCAGTTCAGTCGTTGGCACCCTGATGGGCCCCGCTGATGGTCTGACGAACGAACAGAAGCAAGCCCGGCTCGACGCAGTGCGCAACCTCGTGGCCGGTATCGCCAGCGTCGGCGGCACGGACGCCGGCACAGCCACCAATGCGGCAACGATTGAAGGCGAGAACAACCAGTTCGCGCCACGACCGAACCCAGGCGGCGGCGGTCGCGGGGTCGGCGGTGGAAAACCTGGACAACCGCTCGATCCGTTCAAAACCCCCGCCCTGCCGGCCGATCCCGGCGAAGCCACGGTCATGGAATCGCCCGACGAATCGGGCGACAACGGCGCCAAGGTGCTGGTTCAGCCGGTTCTGGATCGGGTGGGCGACGCGCTGGAGGGGGTCAAGAACCCGATCTATATTCCGCTACAGGTGGTGGAGGGGTTGGGGGCGATATTTAGTGAAGGTTCGGAGAAAAAAGCCCGCAACAAGCCACCAGGCAAACTGCCAGAAGCCGAAGGGCTGCCTCACTCCATTATTGAAAAGCCCGGCTCAGAGGGTCAATATACAACTCACTATGGCGACGGACGCTGGAAACAATATCGGGGTTCCGGTAAGAGCCACGGCGAAATAGACAGGCCGAACGTGAAGGAAGCAGGTTTCAATACGGCACCAGGAGGCGAAAAATTTGTTGATAAGGGTCGCGTCAGAGAGGCATTGTTGGACGAAATCCCAAAAGGAGGGAATCGTGCAGAACCATAGATGGACGTACGAAGATTATGTTAAAGCAAATCCCGATAAAAAATTCTCGCGATTTGATTATCTGCACGCAATAAGCACACAACTTGATTTTCAGCATGAACTGTATCTAACATTCGCCGAGCTTTTTCACCCAAAATTCTTAGTGATTGACAACGAGATCTTTGTAGAGGAATTATTCTCTCAAGAAGAGTACGATAAATATCGCGAGCAAGGGCGAACGACGGCATCAATACAGCCGTGGATGAATCTTATTGAAATTACTGCCCTATTTAATTTTATTGAGCCAGATGCCGCCAGAAAAATTGCTGATCTGATATGCGAATCATGGAATTGCAAGATCAAAACGGAATTCGGATTCGATGCCGCCTCTGCACAAATCAAGATAGAAGATGATTTTGACGAAATTTACGTGACGATTGGAAAATTCAAAAATGATCTAACGTATGAGTAATAGTCAGAACTTGGATAGATACCTTACTGAACTGACCGCGCCATCGAGCATAAGGCTAAATATTTCGGAAGTTCAGAGATTACTCTCCTTCTTAAAAAAAAATGGAAGCCCAAACCTCAGTACAATTAGGCATAGGGGATGGACGGTAGCCACGCTGGATGACAAAGCACTTTTTGACGACGATGCGAAGAACATCGGCAGAGCATTCGCGGCAGGTGGGGCGACCGAGTTTCTTGTGACGCGGGTAGATGAATTGATCGCGGCCACAGACGTCGTGGCAGCTTACGCCTTCCCTTCAACGCTGGAAGGTGTGGAGCAATTCCAGAGCGGTCCATGGCTCGAACTGAATCTGGAAGATTGCATCCTTTTTTCAACCCATATTGCTGGCTTTGTTTTTCGCCCGGGAGAGGTGGATACAACTTATGCTGTTGGGCCGGAGCTCTTTGTGCTCCGCGTCAGTGCTGCGCCCGGATGGAAACATCATGACTACTTATAAAGCACACATTCATCGTGACCTGCCGGCCCGCCGATGCGAGTTTTATGATCTCACCGAACGGATCGAAATCTGGAAATCCGAATCTCATTCAGAATGAAATGGTGTTCTTTGCCGTATCAAAAGCAGCGGTATCCAAATTATTGCACATCAGCCTGGCCCACACCCACCACCCATGGGTGAGCGGCGGCGTGCTGGAGCAGCGTGAAACTGATGAACTTCGGGCAAGCGGGATATCTGTCTCGGTTTTCAACCACAAGGTGGACCCCGACAACGTCGACACAATGACTCACGCACTCGATGTCATCCGCGAACATCATCCTTCCGAGGTGATTTGGTCCGAGATCCGGTAACGTTTTCTGCCACCGGTCCATACGCCCAATTCATCACTCACCTCCCCCCGTCAGCCAACTGAAAGGCAACGCCCAAAACTCTCGGTACAATTCGTGACATTGTTACAACCGCTCAAAGTCACGGTCTGCCATGCGTATCCTGCTGATCGAAGATGATCGTCAAATCGCCAGCGGCGTGGAGGCTGGCCTGTCGCGGGCTGGGCACCAGGTTCGCGTGGTGCATGACGGCGTCTATGCCACTGACCATCTGCTCAAGGAGCAGCATGACCTCGTTATCCTGGATCTGGGCCTGCCCGGTATCGATGGGATGACGCTTCTTGCGCGCTATCGGGCGCGCAACCGCACCACGCCGGTGATCATTCTCACCGCGCGGGACGAGCTCGAAGACAAGCTCTCCGGCCTCAATGCCGGTGCGGACGACTATCTGGTGAAGCCTTTCGCGCTGCCCGAGCTGGAAGCGCGCGTGCGCGTGCTGCTGCGTCGCAGCCAGCATGGCGAGGCGGCGCCGGAGCGCGATGTGCGTCTGGGTCGACTGCGGCTGTCGGGTAATGATCGACGGATGTTCGTCGATGGCCGCCCGCTGGAGTTGTCGCCGCGCGAGTTCGCGGTGCTGGAGTTGCTGCTGCAGCGCCAGGGTCGTGTGGTGAGCAAGGCACAGTTGCAGGATCACCTCGCCACGTTTGCGCACCCTGCCGGTGAAGGCGGCGATACGGTTGGCGATACGGCGATCGAGGTCTACGTGCACCGGGTTCGCAAGAAGCTGGAAGATGCGGACGTGGAAATCGTCACCGTGCGCGGCTTTGGTTATCTGCTGCAGATCCGTGCCGGACACTGAGCCCTGCCCTGCAGAGCGCTCGCCCGCGCACCCTTCGACGTCCTGAATCGCCATGTGGCCGCGTTCGCAATCCTCCTCCGCTCAGCCAGGCGAACCCACCGCGCGGGTGAAGAACCGGCGCGGCAGCACCATGCTCCGCACGTCGAACCAGAGTCTGCGGATTCACCTGCTGCGCGCGCTGGCCACGCCGCTGTTCGCGCTGGTGCTGACCAGCGGATCGCTGTCGTACTGGCTGGCCGCCCACTACACCACGCAGGTATTTGACCGCGCCTTGTATGGCGTGGCCAACAACATCGCGCAGCAGATCCGCATTGCCGGGCCGCGGCTGGAACAGGACATTCCCACGATTGCGCAGACGCTGGTCGAAGCCGAAGGCTCGGATCGCATCTACTGGCGCATCCATGGCCCGGACGGCTTGATCGGTGGTATGGACACCTGGCTGGGCTATGGCACAGGCCAGACGTCGCTGCACGACGCGCGACTGTTCTATGCGTGGTTCAGCGGCAAACAGGTGCGTGCGGTGCGGCTGCCAGTGAGCCTGCCGAGCGCGGCCAACGATGAACTGGGTACGACGGCGGAGCCGCAACTGCCGCGCGGGCCCATCGTCGTGGAAGTGGCGGAGTTGCTGGATCGGCGGGAAACGGCGGCCAACGAGATCCTGCTGTCGGTGTCGGTGCCGCTGATCCTGTTGCTGCTGGTGGGTAGCCTGATCCTGTCGCACGTGCTCAAGGAAGAGCTGGTGCCGCTGCAGATCCTGACCGACAAGCTGAATCGCCAGACGGCCAGGTCGATGGCCCCGCTCGACGAGACCCAGGTGCCGGCCGAGGTGGAGCCGCTGATCCGGGGCCTCAATGCGCTGCTGTCGCGACTGCGCGATGCGCTCGATGCGCAGCGCAAGTTCATCGCCGATGCCGCGCACCAGTTGCGCACGCCGCTGACCGCCGTGAAGCTTCATGCCGACCGGGCGATGGAAGCCGATACGCTGGAGGTGGCCCGCCAGGCGTTGCGTGAAGTACAGACCGCATCGGACCGGGCCGTGCGCTTGTCGAATCAGTTGCTGTCGCTGGCACGTGCCGAACCGGGCCTGTCTCTGGAGCGGCTCGGGCCCGTCGAACATTTCGACCTGGCGGAGCTGGCGTTCGAAGTGGGGGCGGAATGGGTGCCGCAGGCACTGGCGCGGCGCGTGGATCTCGGCTTCGAAGTCCTGCCCGGCCCAACGTTCACGGGCAGCGCGCCAGCCGTGGTGCGCGGCAATCGGCTGCTGATGCGCGAAGCGCTATCGAATCTCGTGGATAACGCCGTGAAGTACGTGCCGGCTGGCGGCCGCATCACCGTGCGCGCCGGTGGCGAGACGATGGGGCATCGCGGCATGGCCGTGGTGATGGTGGAGGACAACGGTCCCGGCATCGCACCCGCGCGCCGCGAGGAAGTGTTCAAGCGCTTCTTCCGCGGCGATCACACGCCGGGTACGCAACCGGCGCAAGCGGCACCGAGTGGCGCCGGCCTGGGCCTGGCCATCGTCAACGAGATCGTGTTGCTGCATCAGGGCACGATCCGTATCGAGGACGCTCCCGCGCCTCAGCCCACCGCATCGGCAAGTTTTGCCCCCGCTATCGCAGGCGCCGAGGATGGTGCGGCGCCCGAGATCCAGGAGCGCCGTGCGTCGATGCGCTTCGTGATCCGGATTCCGTGCGAAGCGCCGGGCACGGCGCAGGGCTGATTCCCGCTTACTTCTTGTCCTTCGGGGCCAGCATGGTGTGGCGGCACTTCGGGCTGCCGCAACGGCACTCGTATTCCTTCTTCAGCTTCTTGGTATAGCGCGCGTCAATCACCAGACCGTAGTCATAGAACAGCTCTTCACCTGCGGCGATATCGCGCAGCGCGTGGATAAAGACCTGTCCCTTCTTCTCGCGCGCCTCGCAGTTCGGTTCGCAGGCGTGGTTGATCCAGCGCGCCCGGTTGCCGCCGTACTTGGCGTCGATCACGTTGCCGTCTTCCAGACTGAAATAGAACGTGTGATTGGGATCGGTCGGATCGTGCGGATGGCGGTTGAGCGCCTCCTTCCACGAGATGTGCTCGCCCTTGTACTCGATCACCCGCTCGCCCTCGCCAATGGCGCCAATCGCGTATACGCCCTTGCCATGCACGCCAGACTGTCGCACTTCGATGCGATCGCTGGCGGTTTTCTTCTTGCCTGCCTTCTTCTCTTTGGCGTCCTTGGGCTTGTCCGACATGTGCTGAGGTTCCTGGGGGTGGGAAATGGGCCGCCGGTCCAGTCCGGCGCGAACCGGATGATACCTGCGCGCCATGCGCAGGTATACGCTCGCCCGACGTATACCGATGTGGATAACCGCGCCATTTTCTGTGGATAAGCGCGCGTGTTTCGTGTGGGCTGCCTGGGGTTGGCCTGGGGAAGGTATACGAACAAGTCAGCACGTATACGTGACCCCCTTCCATCGAACGGATGAGTCATCCACGGCGGCCAACATTTCTTCCCTACGGTTTCGGTATACGTAAACGCTTGATCCTATTCACGTATACGTACTTATCCACAGAAACGGGCGGTGCTTATCTATCACTACTATTTGTATACATGAAAGAAAGATGTAAACCGTACGGTTGAGATACGAAGGAGGGGCGTATACGGCGGCCCTCTGGAATTTCCCTCTTTTTTTGCTGCGATGAAAAAATGAGCAGTCAGAACGCTGCCAGCAGGGGGGCGATGAATCTGCAGGTCCGGTATACCGCGTATACCGGCGTGACTTGACCACTGTAAGTCCCGATGTGCCTTCCGCGGTCCTCAGAAGCTCTTGGAGGCGTTTTGCCGACGTATACGTCCCCGAGCCGCTCTTGGCGCCCAAAACGCCGTATACGCCTTCTGAGCGCCTCTGACGCATTGGATGACGTATACGCAGGGGTATACGCCGCGGCGGCGAGCTGCGAAACGGCTGCTCGAAAGACCCCCGGCCAGTACTCCAAATCCCCGCGAACCGTGTCCTGAGGCGGGTTGGCGGCGACTCTCCGTAACAAACCTTTCCCGGTGCGGCGTGTCCGACACGGTATGATGTGGCCCGCGGCGTCTTTGCCAGGGCGGCTTTCCCGAGGAAAGTCCCAGGGCCGGACGTCAGTTTTTCCAACTCGATACGGAGTGAAGCATGACGAAAACCGAACTGATCGACGCAATCGCAGCTGGCGTGGACGGTCTGACCAAGGCCAAGGCCGAGCAAGCCCTGAACGTGACGCTGGGCGCCATCATGGACGCCGTTGCCAAGGGTGACACCCTGAGCCTGATCGGCTTTGGCACGTTCAGCAAGGGCGAGCGCGGCGAGCGCATGGCCCGCAACCCGCGCACCGGCGAAGAAATCAAGGTCGAAGCTGCGAAGACCGTGAAGTTCAAGGCAGGCCAGAAGTTCAAGGACGCCGTGAATCAGTAATGCCGACGGGCACGTTGCTGGCCCGGTCCGCATGACCCCGCCGTGCCGCCGCCGGAGCCCTTCAGCGGCACAGGCGCGCAGCGCGCGGGGACGTTATCCACAAAGCATTCCCCTCGGATTCACGTGCAGAATTGCACAGTTGGCAGCACCGTTACGGACGCTGTCTGCATGAGTCAGAAATCCCCGTTCGCGCTTGTCTGAACAAGGCTTTGCGCGAAATCAGGAATCCCGGGTCGGCATGACCGCCCTGCTTGTCGATGCGCAATTCTCCACAGCGTTATGCACAACGCTTTCCACACAAGGTTCCACAGCGTTCTCCACAGGCCGTGAAGCGCGCCTGGCGAACTGTTGCGAGCGTTCTGGCCGTCGCCCTGGTCTGCGGTTGCACCACGGCGCCACCGCGCACCGCGCGTCCGCAGGCGGTGCCATTGCCTGACTATGAGCGGGTGAGTACGCCACCCGGCGCGACGCCGCGCGAACGCATCGTCGATATCGCGCTGCAGGAGTGGCGCAAATGGGGCAGCCAGGTCGTACACATCGCGCGTGACGATACGGCTTGCGTGACGCATAGCCCGCTGCCCGCCCCGAACCTCACAGCCGCCGCAGAGACGGGTGCGCCGAATTCCCGGAATGGTGCCGCTTCCGGCGCGTCGGCGGATGTCGATGCCGAAGAGCATGGCGATAACGCCAGTTGCCTGCGCTTTCCCGATGGCACGGGCATGGAAGCCACGCCGCAAGGGTGCCGCATGGCGCAACGCTATTGGGGCATCGTGGGCGAGGCGCCCGACTGCCGGCAGGTCACGCAAGGTGCGTGGGCGTGGTCGGCGGTGTTCATTTCCTGGGTCATGCGTCGCGCGGGACTCGACAATGACCAGTTCCTGACCGGCCAGTCGCATTCGATGTACGTGGTGGACGCGCGCGACGGCATCCTGCCGCGTCCGGCCTTCCACGTCGAACCGCTGCCGGCGCTACCCCGCCCCGGCGACATGATCTGCGCCGGCCGGGGACGCGACAAATACATCGACGATCCCGCCGATATCGGTTTTGGCACGACACCCATGCATTGCGATATCGTGGTCGAGGTCGATCGCGCGGCGAAGGTGGTCAAGGCGATCGGCGGCAATGTCCAGCAGTCGGTATCGATGGACGTGATCGACCTGAACGACGCTGGCCAGCTCGACGGCTTCACGAACTCGCACCTGCCGTGGCTGCTGATCCTGCGTAACGACCTGCAGTAAGGCGCGAGCAACGGGCAGCGACCTGATTCGATACCGGTAGTCGCTTCACACCATCGCCCCGCTGCATTGACGCAAATGTGGGTGGCGCGGAACACTGCGCGTTCGGTTTTTCGCCTTTCGCCTGCATGTCCACGCCTTCGCTTTCCAATCCGCTGGTCTCCCCCACCCTCGCCCGCCGACTCCTTGCCGAAGCACTGGGGACGGCCCTGCTTGTTGCCATCGTCGTTGGGTCGGGCATCCGCGCCGAACAACTGGCGGCCGGCAACACGGCCCTCGCCCTGCTGTGCAATGCCTTGGCCACCGGCGCAGGACTCGTCGCGTTGCTGATATCGCTCGGGCCGGTCTCGGGTGGGCACTTCAACCCGGCCGTCACGTTGGCACATCTATTTTCCAGACGGATTTCAATGCCCACCGCATCGGGGTATATATTCGTCCAATTGATAGGTGCGATGGCGGGAGTGGTTGCTGCGCATGCAATGTTCGGCCTGCCCTGGATATCGATGTCGATGCAGGTGCGTACCGGTGCGCCGATGTGGTGGAGCGAATCCCTGGCCACGTTTGGCCTGATCGGGCTTGGGATTGCCACCGGTCGTCATCGCCCTGCCATGCTGCCATTTGTCGTGGGCGGCTACATCATGGCGGGATACTGGTTCACCTCATCCACCTCGTTCGCCAACCCCGCCCTGACTGTCGCCTGTGCCTTCACCGATACTTTTACAGGTATTCGTTTTATGGATGTGATGGCTTTTATTTTTGCTCAGATATTTGGTGCGACGAATGCAGTGGCGTTATTTGATTGGTTGAGTGGATATCAGTCACCCAGGAATCCCATCCAATCATCCATCATGGAGCGGGGATCACAAGCCCCGCTTACCAGCGTCGATTGAGCTGGACGCCAAAGATCGAGCCGCTGGCCTGAGTGGCCCAGGCGTCAGCCGGCGCGGCGAAGGTGATGCCGTCCACATCGTTGGCGCGGCTATACGTGTAGAAGGCCCGCAGATTTGCGTTGCCGGTGGCCTTGCCGAGCGTCAGCGTCGGTGCCACGGTGAACGCCGTACGCTGGCCGCCCACCCCAAACCCGGACGAAATCTGGTCGTGCGCCACCTCGAAGGTCAGCTTGAACTGGTCGCTGGCCACAAAGGCCGGACGCACGCGCGTGGCAGCCCATTGCAGGGTGCCCATATGGGAGCGGTCCAGTTGCAGGCTCGATTCCACCGATCCGGCCAGGCCGGATTTGCCCTTCCACTCCATGGATTCCGCCACGCGTACCCGCGAGAGGTCCGTCCCCATGCCGGTGTATCCGGTCATGGCGGTGCGGGAACCCTGCCCGTACTGCACGCCCAGCCGATTGGTGCCGAACAGCACGCCTTTTTGCTCGTGCATGGCGGAAGCCCACCAGGCGCTGCCGGTATCGGCGATTTCCTGCAGGGGTTCTACACGCGTGAAGCCAAGTTGGACAGAACCCTGGTCATTGGTGCCGATCGGGGACGTCCGCACGGTGTGATAGCTGGGCAGCTTGGCGCCATTTAGATCGTTACGCGCGGTGTATTGATAACTCAGCCCGTAATTGCCCACTTTGGCGTTGTCGATGCCGAACCGCATGGACGATGAGTTCGGCGGCAACAGGCCCGACGACATCAGGAAGGCGTTGCTGTCCCGGCGCCCGGCCCAGACGCTGGCCTCGTTAAGAACCGAGATGCCGGACAAGCCGCTGACCGAGGTGTAGAAGTTAGGCAGCAGCGCGTAGGGATCCACGGCAGCGGCCGTGCCGTTGACCGAGGTGGTGTTGGTCCCCTTGGCCTGCGCCACGAGCTGCACCTGCGTGCCGCCGCCCATGTCCACGAGCGATTCGCGGATCTTCACTTCCCCCGAACTGGTACAGGCCAGGCCCTGCCCGAAGCCAGCCGAGGGTGTACCACCGCCGGGGCAGGCTCGTTGGGTACCAGCGCGGTCTTCCACCGCCGCGCGTCCGCTATAGCCGAGTCGCCACACGGAGTCGCCCGCCGGGTCATCGGCAGGCAACTGAGAGCGGAGAACTGGCGGAGCATCGGATGGCGTTTCCGAAGGGGCAGATTCGCCATCCTCCTGCGCAGCCACGGGTGCCTGGCGCGGTGCGGCGGCCAAGGCGGGAAACTCGCCCAACCGGTTCGGAAACAGCACCAAAGGTGGCGGAGGCGGAGGCGGCGGTGCCAGCGCATCGGGCGGCCCGACGAAGTCGGGATTGGCATCTGCAACGGTGGTCTCGGCAGGCGGCGCGGCTTCCGTGGCGGTGGGTTCCGTATTTGACGCAGCCTGAATCAGCGCCGCCAGCGGATCGGCCGCCGCCGGTGCAGCAGGCGCTGCGGATGTCGTCGCAGCCACGGGTACGGCACCCGCAGCCACTGCGGAGTTGGGCTGCGCCGTACCGCGTTCCGCGATCATCGGCGGCGGAGCCAGACTGGTGCTGGCCGATGTGTTTCCCGTCAGGCTCCCCGATTGCGCACATGCCGTCATCCCCCACGCGGCCAGCACGGCAAATGCCAGGCGACGGCGGGCGAAATATCGGAACGGAGGCGAAACGGATGGCGGCATGGATACAACGGAACCGAACAGAACCGGCAGAGCCAGCACCGATGGAAGCTTGGGGAGTGAGGGCTCTGGTTTTAACAGTCGGACTTTTTGACCGCAAGCCGGGTTACAAAATCCATCAATCGTGCCGAAAAGCGTGCGAAATCCCACATCGCGAAACCTTTTTGAAACCTTTTCAGCCGTCGACCGGCTGCCTTCCAGGCACCGTTTTCGAGCATGCGGGAAAACCGTTGCAGAACTGCTACCGACTAGCGAAAACCCCCATCCTGCCGGCACTCCGTGCCCAAAACGCCACAGCTATAATCGTCCGACCTGTCTTCCAGGCCACGCCTTGGGGTCAAGGCAGTCTGCATACATATCAATATAAAAGAGGAGATATTCATGGAACGCCGTTCCTTCCTGTTGAAAGCATCGGCTGTCGCCGCCACTGGCGCGCTCGCCGCCTGCGGCAAGGAAGACAAGCCCGCCGCCCCCGCCGCCTCGGCCAGCGCGCCGGCGGCCCCGGCCGTGGTGGGTAGCAACCCGGCGGTGGAATGGCGCCTGGCGTCGAGCTTCCCGAAGTCGCTGGACACCATCTATGGCGGCGCCGAACTGCTGAGCCAACGGGTGAAGGAACTGACCGACGGCAAGTTCAACATCAAGGTGTTTGCCGCCGGTGAAATCGTGCCGGGCTTGCAGGTGCTGGATGCGGTGCAGAACCAGACCGTGCAGATTGGCCACACGGCCGGCTACTACTATTTCGGCAAGAACCCGACGCTGTGCTTCGACACGACGATCCCGTTTGGCCTGACCGCGCGCCAGCAGAACGCATGGATGATGCAAGGCAACGGCATGAAGCTGATGCGCGAGTTCTTCAAGGAATACAACGTCGTCAACTTCATGGGCGGCAACACCTGCGCCCAGATGGGCGGCTGGTTCCGCAAGGAAATCAAGACCGTGGCGGACCTGCAGGGCCTGAAGTACCGCGTGGCCGGGTTTGCCGGCGTGGTGCTGGCGCGCCTGGGCGTGGTGCCGCAGCAGATTGCCGGTGGCGACATCTACCCGGCGCTGGAAAAAGGCACCATCGACGCGGCCGAATGGGTGGGTCCGTACGATGACGAGAAGCTCGGCTTCTACAAGGTGGCACCGTACTACTACTACCCGGGCTGGTGGGAAGGCAGCGCGCAGCTGTCGTTCTACGCTTCGCAACCGGAGTTCGACAAGCTGCCGCCGCTGTACAAGCGCGCACTGGAAACGGCCACGATCGAGGCGCACACGAACATGATGGCGAAGTACGACACCGTGAACCCGCAGGCGCTGGCCCGTCTGCTGGAAAATGGTGTGAAGCTGCGTCCGTTCTCGAAGGAGATCATGGAGGCATGCTTCAAGGCCACGCAGGAAGCGTACGCCGACGAAAGCGCCAAGAACCCGTCGTTCAAGAAGATCTTCGAAGACTGGCGCGTGTTCCGCAACAACGAAGCCGCCTGGTTCAACGTGGCCGAGCAGTCGTTCTCGCAGTTCAGCTTCACGCGCAAGCTGTAACCCGTTTCGGACGATGCAGCGAAACCCGGCTCCGGCCGGGTTTTTTTCATGGCGCACAGCATGGGGGCAGGTTCATACGCAACCGGGCCACCGCGGGTAGAATCCGCCGCACCACAGGATATCTCCCATGCAACTCGGCATTCTCTACGCCTTGCTGGCGTACATCATCTGGGGCCTGCTGCCCCTCTATATCAAATCGCTGCACGGCGTGGCGCCCCTCGAAATCCTGCTGCACCGGATGGTCTGGTCGCTGGTGTTCCTCGGCGCGATCCTGTTGTGGCGCCGTCACTTCGGCTGGCTGCGCGAGGTGGCGGCCAACCCAAAGCTGATCCTCAACTTCGCGGCCAGTGCGGGACTGCTCTGTTGCAACTGGTTCCTCTATATCTGGGCGGTGTCCGCGGATCGTGTGGTGGATGCCAGCCTCGGCTACTTCATCAATCCGCTGGTCAGCGTGCTGCTGGGTGTGTTGCTGCTGCACGAACGCCTGCGCTGGGGTCAGTGGCTGGCTATTGCCGTCGCCGGGGCCGGAGTGCTGTGGCTGACGTGGTCGGCGGGACATTTGCCGTGGATCGCGCTCGGCCTGGCGGCATCGTTCGGCGGCTACGGCCTGCTGCGCAAGACGGGTGCGCTGGGTGCGCTCGAAGGCTTGTCGCTGGAGACGCTGCTGTTATTTCCGGTGGCCGCCGTCGCGCTGGGTTCTCTTTTCATCACCGGGCACGACACCACGCGTGCAGCCACGCCGCTCACGCAGATGCTGTTGCTGCTGGCCGGGCCGGTGACGGCGGTGCCCTTGCTATTCTTCGCTGCGGGCGCCCGCCGGATTCCGCTCTCGATGCTCGGCATCCTGCAATACGCGGGACCGACGATCCAGCTCGCGCTGGGTATCTGGCTGTGGCACGAGCCCTTCCCGCAGACGAAGCAGATCGGCTATGCCCTGATCTGGATCTCGCTGGCGATCTACGCTGTGGAAGGATTGGTCGTCAGTCGCTGGAAATCGCGAGAGGCGATTGATACGAAAAATAAAGCTCATAAAATTTAGCCATTAAAATTCGTGCGATAGATATAAAGATGGGCGTGTGATCGCCGTTTCCTTAAATTGGCGACCACACTATACTGTACATCCATACAGTAATCCAACGTCTCCTCTGACTCATGGCCTCCGTACCCCGGCGAATTGCTCATCTCGACATGGATGCGTTCTACGCATCGGTCGAACTGCTGCGGTACCCGGATCTGCGCGGCCAGGCCGTGGTGATCGGTGGGGGCCGCAACGCGATACCGGAGACGTTGCCGGATGGCAGCCGCCGCTACGCGCGGCTGCGCGACTACGTGGGGCGCGGCGTCGTCACCACATCCACCTACGAGGCGCGGGCGCTGGGCGTGTTTTCGGCGATGGGCATGATGAAGGCGGCCAAGCTCGCGCCCGACGCCATCCTGCTGCCGACCGACTTCGACGCTTACCGCCGCTACTCGGGACTGTTCAAGGCCGCTGTACGAACATTCACGGAACAAATAGAGGATCGCGGTATCGATGAGATATATATCGATATTACGAATATTGAGGGTGAGGCCAGGCAGGTGGCTGCGGATATCAAGGCTGCGGTGAACGATGCCACCGGCCTGACCTGCTCGATCTGCGTGGCGCCGAACAAGCTGCTGGCCAAGATCGGTTCGGAACTCGACAAGCCCAACGGCCTGACCATTCTGACGCCTGCCGATATTCCGCTGCGGATCTGGCCGCTGCCGGCCCGCAAGGTCAATGGGATTGGTCCGAAGGCGGCGGAGAAGCTGGCGGCCATTGGCATCGAGACCGTGGCGCAGCTGGCCGAGGCGGATCTGGCGCTGCTGCAGACCCATTTCGGACGCAACTATGCGGCGTGGCTCGTGGAAGTGGCCCACGGCCGCGACGAGCGCCAGGTGGTGGTCAGTTCCGAGCCCAAATCCATGAGCCGCGAGACCACCTTCGAGCGCGACCTTCATCCGCGCGGGGACCGTCCCGTGCTATCCGAGCAGTTCACGAAGCTGTGCATGCGGGTGGGCGAAGATCTGCGGCGCAAGGGCTACGTGGGGCGCACCGTCGGCATCAAGCTGCGCTTCGACGATTTCCATACGGTCACACGCGATCTGACGATGACCGCGCACACCGCCGATGGTGGCGACATCCGGCGCGGCGCCACGGAATGCCTGAAGCGCATTCCGCTGGAACGCCGCATCCGGCTGCTTGGCGTGCGCGTGAGTGCCTTGATGCCCGCCGCCGAGCAGGGCGACAACCCCGCGCCGGTACAGGAGGCATTCCGGTTCGACGAGGACGGTTCCGAAGACTCACAAGTCGACGCACACGACGAAAGACAGGAGGAGGACGACCGCGCCGAGCCACCGGCCTAAGCCCTCCGCCCTGCACGCCTATCTATCTCCCGGTAGAATCGGCGGCTTCCCCCGGTACGCCGAAACAGGTGCGGGGAGCTCTCCACAAGCCGCCCCATGACCTCCACCACCGCACAACGCGCGGCCGCGCCCGCTGCATGGATCACGCCGCTGCTGGCCGTGGCCTGCGGCATGATCGTCGCGAATCTCTACTATGCCCAGCCGCTGGTGGGGCCGATTGCGCAGGCGCTTCACCTCTCGCCGGAGGTGGCGGGCCTGATCGTGACGCTGATCCAGATTGGCTACTGCGTAGGCCTGCTGCTGCTGGTGCCACTCGGCGATATCGTCGAGAACCGCAAGCTCGTGCTGACGCTGGTAGCCGGGTGCGCGGTGGCGCTACTGGCTGCATCGCTGTCCACCCATGCTGGCGTGTTCCTGGTGGCGGGATGCGCGATCGGACTGTGCTCCGTGGCCGTGCAGGTGCTGGTGCCATTTGCCGCACACCTCGCGCCCGAACACATGCGCGGCCGGGCCGTCGGCAATGTCACCAGCGGCCTGCTGATGGGGATCATGCTGGCGCGCCCGGTGGCGGGCCTGGTCTCGGACGCATTCGGCTGGCACGCCATCTTCGCGGCATCGGCCGTTGCCATGGTGCTGCTCGCCGTGGTGCTGGCGCGCAAGCTGCCGCAGCGCCGCCCCGCGCCAGGCGTTCACTACATCGCGCTGCTCGGTTCGATGATTCACCTGCTGCGCACCGAGCCGGTGCTGCGTCGCCGTGCGGCGTACCAGGCCAGCATGTTCGGCGTGTTCAGCCTGTTCTGGACCACCACGCCGCTGTACCTGGCCGGGCCGGCCTTCCGGATGTCGCAGACCGGTATTGCGATCTTTGCGCTGGTGGGCGTGGCGGGTGCCGTCGCCGCACCGATGGCAGGCCGCTATGCGGATCGCGGTCACAGCCGCCAGATGACCGCGCTCGCCCTGGCGCTGGGGGCGGGATCGTTCCTGCTGAGCCGACTCGGCGTGGAAGGATCGACGCTCTCGTTGTTGTCGCTCACGGCTGCGGCCATCCTGCTGGACTTCGCCGTCTCCACGAATCTGGTGATCGGCCAACGCGCCATCTTTGCATTGTCCGAGGCGCACCGCAGCCGCCTCAATGGTCTCTACATGGCGATCTTCTTCGTGGGCGGCGCCATCGGGTCATCGGTAGGCGCGTGGGCATTTGCGCGGGCCGGCTGGCCGCTGGCAAGCTGGATCGGGTTTGCGCTGCCCGCGCTCGCCCTGCTCTACTTCCGCACAGAACGTCGTTGATCCCGTAGACCGGTCTGCCGCGCGACGCCGGGCGTCGCGCGGCACCTGCCGTCCTTCCTCCCCTTCCCCCCTTCTCCTTCTCCTTGCGCCACCGCAATTCCCTGCGATAGCCGCCGCCAGGCGCCTGCACTACACTGTGCCGGTTGCGCCGCAGGACACGCCTGCGCGCCAGCATTGCCGCACGCTGCATTTCTCATTGCCACCGCCTGCCGAATGCCGACGTTGTCGACGGCGCGAAACGCGGGCCTTGCCGGGAGAGACGTTCCGATGAGTTGGCGCAAATTGCTACCGAGCCCGCGATGGCTGCCTCGCGAGGTGCTGATGCATCCGCATCGCGTGGTGGTAGTGGGTTTCGGTATTGCCATGGTGTTGATGATCAGCGTGGGTGCGCGCGATCTCTACCTGTTGCGTGAACGCGTACTGGGCGCGCGCCAGCATGACCTGACCCTGCGCGCGCTCGGCATCGATGCGGTGATCTCTGCCGAACGTTTCAAGCTCGAATTCGTACGCGACTACGCGCAGCAGCTGATCTCTATCCAGCAAGGTCCCGACGCATTGCCGACCGATACGGTGATCGAGGAAGCCTACGCCGCCCGCAACCACGCCGAATGGACCATGGCGGTCCCCGAGGGCGATGCTTCCGTGGTGGGCGTCTCTGCGGACAGGCTGCATGGCCTGGAGGGATTCGAGCGTCGCGACGCGGATCTGCGTTCGGATCTCTACGCCGCGCGCCAACTCAGCCATGTGCTAGGCATCAGCCAGCGCAGCAACGACGATACCGAGAGCGTCGTCACGTTTATCTCGAGCAACGGCTTCTATGTCACCTATCCGCCGCTGTCCGAGGCCAAGGCCGGGGAGCTGATGCAACGTTTCAGCCAGATGCCCTACTACCGCAATCTGCTGCCCGACCGGAATCCCGAGCGCATCATGCGGCTCGCGCCGATCTACACGCAGTTCGAGAGTACCCGGCAACGCACCACGACGCTGAGCATCCCGGTCTACGTGGGCAATCGTTTTCGTGGCGTGGCGGCGCTCGATGTGGACCTGCCGAAGTTGCGCACGCTGATCGGCGAACCCGAACAGCATGGCGCCGTGCGCTATCTCATGGATCGCAACGGCGCGATCTTCGCAACGAGCGACAGCAGGGAGCGGATCGACCTGCGCTGGCCGGCCGATGTGGGCGCGCGGTGGCGCCACACGTCGCTGGCCGACTTGTTTGCCAAGGGCAACGGCATGCTGCATGTCGATGGGCAATATCTGCTGTTCCAGCAGGCCGGCGGGCGCGGCAACTGGCTGATCTTCGAGACCTTCGATGACGCCGATGTCTATCGCGCGGTGTTCCAGCGGACCAGCCTGCCGCTGCTGGCGATCTGGCTGGCGTTGCCGCTGCTGATGCTGGTCACGCTGCGCGTGGTCAACCACCTGTTCAGCCACTACCTTGCCGTCGGTGAAAAGCTGCAGGCGATGGCGGAGACCGACCCGCTCACGGAACTGGCGAATCGTCGATCGTTCAGCAACCGGTTCGCCATCGAATCCGCGCGGCGGCACCGCGACGGCGAGCCACTGGCCATGCTGATGCTCGATATCGACTTCTTCAAACGCGTGAACGACAGATGGGGCCACGCCAGCGGCGACCAAGTGCTGCAGGCGTTGTCGCACGCGCTGCGCAACAACCTGCGTGAAATGGATGTGCCCGCACGAATCGGTGGCGAGGAGTTCGCAGTGCTGCTGCCGGGCGACACGCTGGCGGAAGCCACCGCTACCGCCGAGCGCCTGCGCGCAATCGTGGAGACGCTCGGCGTTGTACCGGCGCCCGATGCGCCGCCAGCCGGGATGGCCGACGGACGCATCCGCTTCACCGTATCGATTGGCGTCGCAGAAGCCGGGATCGACGGGTGCCAGACACTCGATGCCATGCTGGCGACGGTCGACCGCCGTCTTTATGCCGCCAAGGCAGCGGGACGCAATCAGGTGTGCGCGGCGGATGGGCAGGACGGCAATGCAGCGGCGCCGCCAATCCAGGCATGAGGCAGTTCATGGTCGTCTCCCCAGAAACCAGTGACAGGTCACGCGTACGGTCAGCGCAGCAGGAATGCGATGTCGTCGGCCGTGATGACCGAGACAGGAATACCTTTGCGACGCTGGAACAGGATGTGCTGCTGCACGCGGCTGCGCTGGTCCGCGAACGTGGCCGGATCGATCGGCGTACCAGCGCGCACGTAGTGCTGTACCAGCAGCTTGTAGGCGCGATGGCGGATCTGCAGCGTCTCGTTGTCCGCGCGTAGCCTCTGCCATTCGGAGGGACTCAGATCCAGCGTGTGATTCAGTTCATCGACCGTGCGCGTATGCAGGTCGCGATACAGATCGCGCTCGGCCTCGGCGCGATGCAGCTCGTCGCGCAGCGCCATGATCTTGTGCTGCAGCTTCAGCGTCTGCCCGACCGCTGCCTGCATGCCCTTGGCGGCTTCCAGCGCCTGGTTGGCGGCGGCAACCGTGCTTTTCCACAGGCCGCGATCGGCCCCCACGTCGAGCTCCGGCGGCCAGCCGTCCGACGTCTTGATCGATGTATCCATGCGTGTTGACCCCTTAGACACTCTGCTTCTTTTTTAAAACACCCGACCTACCCGAAACCTGCATTTCCGGATACCCGAGATCCGGAGTGGCCGTCGCCTCGTCGTGCGGCGGTCCTTGTCTGCATGCGGAGGTGTTCCGCATCGTCGTCTGCGCCCGTGTCGGTGCGGCAGATGACCGAAGTCAATCGTAGAGAGATGTCGGACGTCCGCCAAGTCAAAGATGTGCAGATCAGATATGGGACACCCGACGATGCCAAAAAACGACAAGGGCCATGCAGACGGACACCGGCACGGGCCCGCGACACCCACGTAAACCCCGAGCATAAAGCTGTCGTTTTGACAGGAATTTGACAGTTCGGCGCTCCTAGAATCCGGCCCAGGATGCCAATAAAACCCAGGAGACTCACCATGCCCCGCTCGCTTGCCCGATTTACCCACGCCTTCGTTGCCACGGCCACGCTTGCGGCCGCCGTGGTGGCAGCGCCCGCCTACGCGGTGGACAACCTCAAGGTGATGATCGGCGCCAATCCCGGCGGTGGCTACGACCAGACCGGCCGCACCATCGGCGCGGCCATGATTGCGGCGGGCACGGCCAAGAGCGCGTCCTATGACAACAAGGGCGGCGCGGGCGGCACCATCGGCCTGACCCAGTTCGTGAACACGGACAAGGGCAACCCCAATGCGCTGATCGTGACCGGCGCGGTGATGGTGGGTGCGATCGAGACCAACAAGCCGCCCGTGACGCTGAAGAACGCCACGCCAATCGCGCGACTGTTCGCCGACACGATGGTGCTGACGGTGGCGGCCAATTCGCCGATCAAGTCGCTCAAGGACCTGACCACGCAACTGAAGGCCAACCCCGGCAGCGTGAGCTGGGGCGGCGGCTCGAAAGGGTCGATCGACCACATCCTGGCCGGCCTGATCGCCAAGGATGTCGGCGTGGATCCGAAGAAGATCAACTACGTGCCGTTCCAGGGCGGCGGCGAAGCGTCGGCGTCGATTCTTGGTGGCCACGTGACCGTCGGCATCGCGGGCGTGTCGGAATTCCTGCCGTTCATCAAGACCGGCAAGATGCGCGCGCTGGCCGTCACGTCGAAGGATCGCACCGCCGATATCCCGACGCTGAAGGAGCAAGGCGTTAACGTCGAGATCTATAACTGGC
>Ga0102589_1001685_pt1 | contig 28629 bp, 33 predicted proteins | sample AraplaMF_Col_mLB_FD_76858 | JGI IMG/M metagenome (GOLD analysis project Ga0102589, IMG submission 76858) | Arabidopsis root microbial communities from the University of North Carolina, USA - plate scrape MF_Col_mLB | ecosystem: Host-associated > Plants > Roots > Endosphere | place: USA...
GCTTCCGCTTTTCTTAAGAAGTTAGGTGGGAGATAAACTGCCCGTAAAAGCCCGATTGGTTCAACTAATAATCAGTGGGGGATGAAGAAAACCCCCACTGATTAAAGTTTCACTTTATATTTGAATAGTAAGACAGAAGACATACAAAACGAACGTGAAAATATACGTAGTTTTCATTTGGATTTCAAATAGATTTCACAAGAATCTATTATTATTACACAATACAGATAATTATTTATCTTTTATATAAATAAAATCTTATAACGGCTCCCCCGCTCCAAGATTCAAAGAGAACCGAGGAGCAGGGGATGAAAAAACTCTCGCTTAGGGAAGTTTCACTTGTACTAATTAAGGAGGAAGATTGAAATGCGAAAAAAAATAAGAAAATCCTTTAAACAGTTATTAATAGAAAATAAACAATTATTAATGAATGATAAAGAAAACATAAGAGAAATTGAAGAAAAAATTGAAAGAAGACATACGTCATATAGAGCGGCGAGTAATTGAGAAAGAGCAGCTGAAAAACAAAGTGGAACTTAGTGGTTTCACTTTGTTTTTTTGAGGAAAAAGAAGGTTCTAAAGGAGTTGTTAAAGAAATTTCATTCTCATTGTGTTAGAAAACATGTATGATAGGAAAGGTAGAATTTTTGAATTTAGGTGGGAAAATGATGCAAACAGTTCAAGACTATCTTTCATTCTTACATACGAAAGGGTTTAAATTATCAGAGGAAGCGCAAGGATTTATTATGTTTGGCCAAGGTTATACAGGCTCATCTGATGGAATTGTGAATGCGGCAATTGAAGCGACCATTAAGCATCAATTACAGTTTGATGGTAGTTATTTTATCGCTTTGTTAGAACGATTGAGGGAAGAAGAAATTACCGATAAAAAAAGCGCAATGGCTTTTTTGCGGAAGTTACAATCATAACTTCATGCAGCCTGCGCTTCTTTTTTTTGTTTATTTGGTAATTCTACAAAGATCATTCCTATGAAAATGCAAATACACCCAATGATAGCTGATATGGATAATTGCTCATTTGCAACAAGAACACCTGTTATTGCTGCAAAGACGGGTTCCATTGCAAAAATAATTGCAACGCGGGTAGGAGATGTATATTTTTGCGCTGTGGTTTGAATGAAAAATGCAAGGGAAGTGGCAAAAAGTGATGTTAACAATAGTGCCAATAAAAATGAGCGATTTGTCCATAATGACATCGAAAATAATTTTTCCCAATCTTCAAACAAAAATGCGCAAATAGAAGAAAAGAGTCCAACCGCTAATATTTGTGTTGTACTTAATAATAACGGAGATATCTTTTTTGAATAGAATCCATTTACAAGGATGTGTGCGGCAAATGCTACAGCACAACCTAAGATAAGAAAATCTCCCAAATTAAATTGAAAAGCGTCTCCAGCTGTTAATAGAAATAATCCAATTGTAGCCGCTGTAATTCCAAGTACGATAAATAGATTCGCTTTTTGTTTTAAAAAGATAAACGATAAAATGGGTACCATGACAATGCTGAGCCCTGTTAAAAACCCGGCCTTAGAAGAGGTTGTATACAATAAACCAAATGTTTGTAATAAATACCCGACAAATAAAAAGAATCCTATTATCATACCAGCACCACTACTATAGCCTACGTGTTTAATAGGTATTTTTCTCATAGAAATGAGCTGAATGATCAATAAAATTATTCCAGCTAATAAAAAACGTACACCATTAAAAGTAAATGGCCCGACAAATGACATGGCATTTTGAACAACAACAAACGTAGCTCCCCAAATGAAAGCAACAAACAATAAGGCGAGAGGCGCAATCCACTCTTTTTTCAATACACTACCTCCGTTCATTTTTTTGTATGGCTTTTCGTGCTAATTCGTCGGCTGCTTTATTTTGACTGCTTGGAATCCACTTTATAAAAAAGAGATCAAATTGCTGGATTATTTTTAGTGCTTCATCTAAAAGTGGTGCATATAATGGGTTTTTTACATATTGTTTTTCAACCGCGCGTTCTACAAGTTGTGAATCTGTTCGAAACGATACAATTTTATAATTATGTTCGGTGCAATAATTTAATGCAGTAAGTAATGCGTGATACTCCGCTTCATGGTTGCTCATAACTCCAAGCGGAACAGTCAGCTGTACAGGCGGTTGAATCCCTTTAATAAATACCCCAGCGCCGGAAGGGCCGGGGTTTCCTTTTGATGCACCATCAATGTACACTTCAATCAAACTGAAACCCTCCAATTAACCGATTGTAATACTATAGCAACATGTAAATGTTTCATTCGCTTTTAACATTTGAATTCCTTTTTTCTCTTTGAATTCGTTTGCCGGTTCTAATTCATCGGCGATGCCATACCAAGGCTCAATACATAAGAACGGTGCATCTTTTCCTGGTGTCCATACACCGACAAATGGGAATCCTTCAAATGATACTTTGACAAATTTATTATGATTGTGAGAACGGATAGTAATTTCACTTTTGCGCATATTTTCAAATATAAGCGCATCGTTTTGAAATAAATCATACGTAAGTGGAAGTTCTGTTGCTTCTTCTGCTACTACGAGTTTTTGTTTAGAAAGAAACGGTCCTTCTAATACACTTGCTTCTAGACGCTCTGGAGTACCGAAAGATAAATAGTAGTCTGTGAAAGATTCATTTGGTAATAATGGACAATTAAAACCGGGGTGTCCTCCAATTGAAAAATACATTTCTTCCGAGTTAGAATTGAATACTTCGTATGTTACGTATATAGATGTTTCATTTAATTCATAAGAAATAAGCAATTCAAATGCAAATGGATAGTTTTGTAAAGTTTCTTCATTACTAGTTATTGCATATGTAATTTTTGATTCATCTTGTTCTTTAATCGTAAATGTTAAATCTCGGGCAAAGCCATGTTGTGTTAATGAATACGGTTTACCATCAATATAATATGTATTTTCTACTAATCTTCCGACGATTGGGAATAAAATAGGTGCACGTCTTCCCCAATACTTTGCGTCTCCTTGCCATAAATATTCGGTAGAATCATCTTTTAAGCGAATGCTTTGCAGTTCTGCACCCTTTTCAGAAATCGACACGATCATTTTTTCGTTTTGAATCGTTGTTGCCATGAACAAACCTCCTAAATCTTTCATGTTTTTTATTATACGTCCTCTAAATAGAAAAGGACAGTGTATGAGCACCCTTTTGTACTTTATTTATTCATAAATAAAGTAACGATTTTTCTATATTGACTTGGACTCGAATAATAATTATAATTTAATTTTGTTTATTAAAATATTGACGTGGTTCGTAACCATCCCACGTAAAAAAACTAAGGAGATCGATCGTATAATGAAAGTTAAAACACTTGTTGCTAACGGTATTTTAGCGGCACTATATATTGCTGTTACTATGCTTATTCAACCTTTTGGTTTTACGAATATTCAATTCCGTATTTCAGAAATGTTTAATCATCTTATTGTGTTCAATAAAAAATATATTTACGGAATTGTGTTAGGTGTATTTTTAGCAAACCTCTTTTTCTCACCAATGATTGCATATGACCTTGTATTTGGAGTGGGGCAATCTATTATCGCCTTACTTTGTACAATTGTTTCAATGCGTTTTATAAAAGGGATATGGGGTCGTATGATCTTTAATACAGTGGTCTTTACAATTACAATGTTTATCATTGCAATTGAACTCAATCTTGCGTTTGATTTACCATTTTTGTTTACATGGTTAACATGTGCGATTGGTGAGTTTGTTGTAATGGTAATCGGAGGGCCTGTTATGTATTTTATTAACAAACGAGTACAGTTTGAGAAATTTGTGTAAGATTCATTAGAGAGTTGTTCACTTTATTGTGGCAGCTCTTATTTATTTTTCTCGTGTTATTTTGCAGCATATAAATCGCTACTACGCGCGGTTAAATACACTCATCCGCTTTATGGAGATAAATGAATTTCGAATAGAATACGGTCCGCATAGACAAAATAGGATAAAATAAGAGCATAATATTTAGTATGAATGTGCATGGGTTTTGCATATTAAAGGGGGAGCATAATGAAATATAAAATTACTTGGTTATATCGAACAAAACAAGGTTTAGAGACTAACCTAGAAACAGATTTTCTTCGTTTAGAAGAGGCAATACAGCTCGCTGCGGATTTTGAAAAAACAGGGAGAGCAAAGGAATTGTTTTTTCATGATGAAATGGGAGTAGAGTGGACGTTAAAAGAAGTTAAGAAACTAAGTAAACAAGTTGAAGAAGAGCCACAAGATCTTACGCTGTACTTTGATGGAGGATATGATGTTGAGACAAAAGAAGCGGGTGTAGGGATAAGTATTTACTATAAGAGACAGGGAAAATCGTATCGAATTCGCCGCAATGCTTACATAGAAGGAATTGATGATAATAATGAAGCGGAATATGCAGCGTTATTATATGGAATGAACATGTTAGAAGAGCTAGGGGTTAAGTATGAATCGGTGATACTACGCGGTGATTCTCAAGTGGTTCTTCAACAATTAGCGGGTGAATGGCCGTGTTATGAGGAACATTTAATTCATTATTTAGATCAAATTGAACGAAAAGCAAAACAGATGAAACTAAAACTAGTATGTGAACCGGTTTCTAGAAAGCAAAATAAAGAAGCGCATCAATTAGCAACACAAGCACTAGAAAGAACGGATATTGATAGTCATAAAGAAATAACAGAATAGGAGTGTAGAAGGAGTGAATCGTAAGCAGCTGATTAACGAGGTGAACGATTTATTAGAAACATATTGCGATGGTTGTTTTTTGCAAAAACATTTTCGAAAAGAACAGAGTAAATATTATGCTCACTCCTTCTGTATTCGGCAATGTACGATTGGAGAAAAGCTACAAGAGTATGGAAAACACCTGTCTTGAACAATCATCTCTTTGCTCAGGTGAAAGCTTTTTGACTATAAAGATATAATAGGTATACAGGTTAAAATGTTTCAAATGTAAAAAACACCCAGAAAAACTCTAGGTGTTTTTTAATTCTTTGCTTCTTGTAATTGATGTTCGCATCTTTCTAATTTGTCCTCTTGGTCCAACAAAAATGGTGCATCTAAATCTGTTGCTACTTCTTTCATTGTTTCGAGCTGCGAACGTGCGGACTCAACGGCATTTGTAGCATGCTGCAATGATTCAGGATCCATTGTAATCGTCGCAGAACCAACCATCTTTTGCGCAGTTTCTACACGCAATTTCACTTCTTCAAAATCGTTTATAGGTGAACCCATTGTTTTCTCCTCCTTATTTTCTCATTTCACATAGTTTTTGCTCTATGGAAAAGAAATATGCAGAAGAATAACAAAGGAGCGGATCATTCATTGCAATATATCGGTGCTTTTTACGATATATCGACCACTTTTTAGAATATATCAGCGCTTTTCATAATATATCGGCGATTCGACACGAAATAAAGATACTTCGCTGATATTCGACATAAAAGTAGTCGATTCACTGAGCTGAATTATACCGAAAAGTGAACTTTTTAGTCAGTTCCTTATATATAAAAATAAAGAGGCTGTTCCAAAAGTGAAACCTTTGGGGCAGCCTCCTGTCATATATTAAATTAAAGTTTCACTACGTTAGCAGCTTGAGGTCCACGATTTCCTTCAACGATCTCGAAAGAAACTTCTTGACCTTCTTCTAAAGATTTATAACCTTCACCTTGAATTGCAGTGAAGTGTACGAATATATCTTCAGCACCTTCAACTTCGATAAATCCAAAACCTTTTTCGCTATTAAACCATTTTACTTTACCTTGCATACTATAATGCCCCCTAAATATAATTACTTTCTCATTTAGTAAATGGTACCTAAAATATATACAAATTCATAAAATTGAAATTGTTATATTCTCGAATATTCTGCTAAATGATAACTTAAATATATATGTAATGAGAGATTTTAGTCAAGTAAGCGGTTTTATTATTTGTATGTTTAAATAATTTTCTCAACATATAATTGATTAAGAAACCAACATAAAACTTTGGTTATGTTTTGTTCTGTATGGGAGCTGTAAGTTCAGACGGTGCTTGTATGTTTATGGATAAAAAAGGATATTTTAAATGTGAGTATTTTTATTATGGATTTCAATGTGTAAAACAAGGAATTTTATATTCAAATATCGAATATAAAGATTAGGAAGAGATAGATGATCTTCATCGATTGCTCATGGCAGATTTGAAGTGGAGGTTTTAATCCCTTACATTTTGTTTTGGAGTATATGAACATACAATTATTTTATGGGATGTAAATACCACTTTTTCTATTCATTTTGCGTATAAGGCTTTACAATTGTTTATATAAGATTGAAGGGGAGATTTCTATGTATCGAACCACAGTAAATGAAAAAGAAATTATTATTACATTAGCCGCAAAAATACGTAAAGAAGTAACAGATAGAAATTCATTATACGAGACTGTTCTTCAAATAGCTGAACGATTGTTTCAAACAAAACAACCGACATTTGCTGTAAATCATGAAATATTAGGATTGATTATTGGAGAAGTACAACGAGGAGAAGTGACAGTTTTTGCAGTGGAACATATTATACCAAAACAGAATATATTCGGTTCGAGTAATATTTTCTATCCAAATGGGGAAACAAGTCAACTTGTAATGGGAATAGAATAGAAATAAAAAAGCGGCCATAACAATGTGTTACGGCCGCTTTCTAAAGAGAGGGGAATGGGGATGAAAAGGGTAATAAAAGAGTATTTCTTACAGCACGATATTGTCATTATGATAGGAGTTTTAATTGCTTTTATTGTGTTTTTGAACATGAAATTGTTTACATGGATGGCGGTAATTGCTATTATTGCAGGTATTATCTTTTATACAATAAACGAATATGTAACGCATCGTTTTTTATTCCATTTAAAACCACCAAAGAATACATTTTTATTAAAAATGTTAAAGCGTCTTCATTATGATCATCATGTATACCCGAATGATTTAAAGTTACTATTTTTACCTGTGTGGTATAGCCTTCCTGGATTTACGATTTATTTATGTATTGTATATGGTATTACTTCTAACATTACGCTAACATTATCATTTGGAATTGGAATGATTTTTATGCTATTAGTATATGAGTGGAAGCATTACATTGCTCATCGTCCAATTCGTCCAGTGACTCCATATGGAAGATGGTTAAAGAAGCAGCATTTACTGCATCATTATAAAAATGAGAATTATTGGTTTGGAGTATCGAACTTATTTTACGATTTTCTGTTTAAGACATTTAAAGAAGGAAAAGATGTTGAAACGAGTGAAACAGCTCGAAATTTAGAAAGTGAAAAAGCGGTGCGATAAGCACTGCTTTTTATTTTTAACTAAGAAAATATTGAAGTTTGGAGAAAAATGACAGAATTTGTCTATCGAAAAATCTTTGCTTACAAAAATAGATTGTCTACAATAAACTTAAGTTTCTGAATATTTATAAAATTTAGTGTTTTGGGTTGTGAAAGAAAGTAATTAGAGATTTGTATTGAAAAGAAAGGAGTAGGTATGAAATGAAACAAGAAACATCTGCACGTAAATTGAATGGTGAAATCAATTATACAAACGTAGTACAGTCTGCTGAGTTTCAAAATTTGTTACAGGCAAAGAAAAAATTTATTGTACCGATGAGCATTTTCTTTTTCAGTTTTTTTATTGCTTTGCCTATTTTAACATCGTATTCAAAAGTGCTCAACACAGCAGCGTTTGGTGATATTACATGGGCGTGGATATTTGCATTTGCTCAGTTTATTATGACATGGACATTATGCATGATCTACAACAAAAAAGCAGAATCATTTGATCAGTTATCAAATCGAATTCTTGAAAACTTGGATAAAGAGAGGGGATAAATATTGAATACAACAGCTTTTAGTTTATTTTTAGTTATTGTCCTTGGAACGCTTGTCATTACGTACTATGCATCGAAAAAAACAAAAAATGCAAGTGATTTTTATACAGCAGGCGGCGGATTAACAGGATGGCAAAACGGTTTGGCAATTGCAGGTGATTATATGTCCGCTGCGTCTTTTCTTGGAATTGCCGGAGCAATAGCATTAACAGGGTTTGATGGATTCTTTTATAGCATTGGTTTTCTTGTTGCTTATTTAGTTGTACTGTATCTTGTTGCAGAGCCTCTTCGAAACCTCGGGAAGTTTACGTTAGCAGATATGATTGCAGCGCGTTTTGATGCAAAAAAAGTACGCGGGGTAGCAGCGCTTAATACGATGACAATTTCAATTTTTTATATGATTGCACAATTAGTCGGAGCCGGGGCACTTATTAAATTATTATTAGGAATCGAATACTGGGCGGCTGTACTCATTGTTGGGATATTGATGACTGTATATGTTATTTTTGGAGGAATGACAGCAACGAGCTGGGTACAAATTGTTAAAGCAGTATTATTAATGGCTGGTACTTTTATTATTTCTGTTATTGTGTTTGCGAAGTTTAATTTTAGTATTACTGAAATGTTTGCGCAAATGAAGACAGCTACACCATTGAAAGAAGCATTTTTAAATCCTGGTGTAAAGTATAAAGTTGGCTTAGATACAATTTCGTTAAATTTAGGGCTTGTTCTTGGTACAGCGGGATTGCCGCATATTCTCGTTCGTTTCTTTACAGTGCGTGATGCAAAAACAGCCCGTCAATCTGTTGTATATGCAACGTGGCTAATCGGAGCTTTTTATATTATGACAATTTTCTTAGGATTTGGTGCAGCAGCATTTGTTGGGAATGAGGCAATTGTGAAAGCGAATGCAGCTGGTAATATGGCAGCGCCAATGTTAGCAGAAGCGTTAGGTGGAAATCTTTTATTTGCTTTCGTTTCGGCAGTAGCGTTTGCGACAATTTTAGCTGTAGTAGCAGGACTTGTCTTAACAGCGGCATCAGCGTTTGCTCATGATTTCTATAATGAAATTTTACGCCGCGGAAAAGCGACGGAAAAAGAACAAGTAAAAATGGCACGTTACGCATCAGTTGGGGTAGCGGTATTTTCTATAATTTTAGCGCTATTTGCCCAAACGTTAAATGTAGCGTTTCTTGTATCACTTGCATTTGCTGTTGCGGCAAGTGCGAACTTACCAGTTATTTTATTTACGATATATTGGAAACGCTTTAATACGACGGGGGCAATTTGTGGCATGTTGGTTGGCTTAACTTCAGCAATTGTGCTCGTTGCAATGAGTCCGAATGTATGGAATCCAGTGGCAGGAAAAGCGATTTTTGTTGGGGATCCATTATTTCCATATACAACACCAGGAATCGTTTCTATTCCACTTGGATTTCTAGCAGCATATTTAGGAACGATTTTCTCAAGTAAGAAAGAAGATGCAGCGAAGTTTGATGAAATACTTGTAAAGTCGAATACAGGTCATGGAATTAGTGATGTTTCAGCACATTAAGAAACAGAAGTGCTTTCCTTCTAAAGGGAGGCGCTTCTGTTTTTATTTGTTTTTTGATTTTCACCTTGAATTTTTTTATGAATTGATATTCTCGTAAGAATTGTTGCTATTTTGACCATATTAATAACAGGTTGACTTTCAACTAGTACATTGGAGTTAAAGGATGGTTTACATGAAAGATGAATTAAGTATAAATATCTATTTAGATGAAACTGATACTCCGTTTTCAAAATATTATAGCTCAGATGATGTTCATCTAAGCTCTGACCTTGAAGATTTTCTTTTGTCAAAGCTGCACGGTGGCAAAAGAAAAGAAGTAGAAATCTTGTTTTTAGGTCAGAATGAATTTGACGAAAAGTCATTGAAGATTGCCACATTTAATACTTTTTCTAACCTCTTGAACGAAGAGAAATATACATATGCTAGAAATGTTAAGAGGGCTATTGTTTTGTTTGTGATTGGTATTATTGTTGGGGTGATATACTTGAAGCTTTCGAGCAATCATGCCTATATTGGAGGAGTATTAAGCATTGTGTGTTGGGTTTTTATTTGGTCAGGTACAGAGGTCTATTTTTTTGAAAATCAGCAAATCAAACAAAATATTAGAAAATGTAAGAATATACTAAATGCGGATGTGCGGAAAAAAATAGAGAGTTAGTGAAAATTTTCATTCCTGCTCATTTATTGTAATAGTATTACTTGTATAATAAAGTAAACAGATGGAGAAATAAAAAGAACGGAGAAGTAAATATGTTACTAAATCAGAGGTTTACTATTGGAGAAATGGCGAAAATGCATAATATTCCTGAATCAACATTGCGATACTATGATGAAAAGGGAATTTTTCATCCAGCAATTGTTGATTCGCAAACAAATTATCGCTATTATACGATCGACCAATTTTCAATGTTAGATACGATTAAGTTTTTACGACAGTTAAATATACCGCTAAAAGAAATTAAACGATATACAGATGAAAGAACACCAGCCTTTGCGCTGGATTTATTAGAAAAACAAGAAGAGCTGCTACTGAAAAAACAAAGGGAAATGGAATATAAGTTAGCAAAAATAAAGCATAAAATTCATTTAATGAGAGAAGCTGTACAAACAAATGGTTATACGGTCAATTTTAAAGAATTACCAAAGCGTAACATTACAGATCTTCCGATTACTCCAAATGTAACAGATGATATGTTTGATTATTATATTCATTCACTGCAAAAAAATATGAAACAAGTAGATGATAGTATATTTTCAGGTGATATAGGTGTAACTGTTGCAAAAAATGCCTTATTACAACATGATTTTCAAGCATACAATAGCGTATTTATTCTTCTTGATTACATGCCATTTCATGCTGCTCCTTCAAATGTAATTGAAGAAGGAATATATGGGTGTGCGTATCATCATGGGCCATATGAAGAAACTGGTAAGACATATAAAAGGCTGTTACTAGCTATTGAGAAAGATGGGTATGAAATATGCGGTGACGCAATTGAGCTAGCCTTAATTGATTGGTCTGTAACGAATAATCAAGAGGAGCAAGTGACAGAAATCCAAATCCCTGTGGTGAGAAAAAAATAAAAACACCATTCATAACAAAATATATTTTTTACTTCTCTCTTGACCTTAAAGTAACTTGAAGGTTTACAATGTGAACAGAGAGTCGTAAAGGAGAATTTTGTAATGGAAACAACTGAGCAATTACGAGAAAAACCGATTAAAAGTTTATTTATTTCTTATTTAATTCCGGCTGTACTTGGAATGGTACTGATGTCGGTGAATATTATGATCGATGCGGTTATGGTGAGCCGTGGTGTGGGAGCAAATGGATTAGCTGGAGTAAACGTTGCTGTTCCCGCATTTTCTATCTTTTTCTCCATCTCGCTATGGATTGGGATGGGCGGAGCTACTTTGTATTCTATCGCTTTAGGAGAAAATAAAATAGAGCGAGCGCGTTCTATTTTCACACAATCTATGACGGTAGCTGTTGCGATTGTTGCTATGTTAATGATTATTTGTTTATGGAAAATAGAAGATATAGCATACTTGTTTGGAGCAAATGATGTAATTTTACCGTATTCATTAGACTATCTACATGTATTATTCACATTTGGAATGATATATGTATTAGAAAATATTTTAAGTACATTTATACGAAATGATGGAAATCCAAATTTAGCTATGGCAGGTCTTATTGTCACAGCATTGTTAAACATTGTATTTAATTATATTTTTATTTTTATTCTAGGCTGGGGGGTAACAGGATCAGCATCTGCAACTATTTTATCTGCAGCAATTGGTTTTCTTGTGCTGCTGAGTCATTTCTTTAGAAAAAACAGTATTTTAAAATGGACGAAACTTCATTTAGAATGGGAAACCGTAAAGCAAATTATGATTATTGGTTTTCCAAGTTTCACGACAGAGGTTACGGTAGCGATTGTAACGGTTGGATTTAATGTCACTTTTATTCAATATGCTGGTGAACAAGGCGTTGCATCGTATGCTATGATAAACAGTATTCATGCTATGACGTTACTTTTATTCTTTGGCGTTGGGGCAGCATTGCAACCTATCGCGAGCTTCCATTATGGTGCGAACTTAACGGAAAGATTGAAACAAGGATTGCAACTTGCAGTAAAAACAGCGGTTGTACTTGGTGTGATCGCAACACTTATTGGTTTATTCTTTGGGAAAAACCTTATCGGTTTATTTGACGTTCAATCTGAAGAATTATTAAATATGACGGTAATTGGAATTAGTTTATTCTTCACGCAATACGTATTTTTAGGTTATAACATCGTATATGGGGAATATTTTCAATCGGTAAGACAAACCAAAAAATCTGTTTTTATTATTTTAAGTCGTGGTTTGCTGCTTATCATTCCGCTACTGTGGGTGATGCCAAAATTATTTGGTGTAAATGGAATATGGCTTGTAATGCCAGTTGCCGAACTATTAACAGCGTGTGCTGTATTTGTAGCGAATCACTTTTCACATCCTGTTTCTATACGGGTGTTGGAAGAAAAACATATATAATGATGGAGTCCTCTTAACATGTTAAGGGGATTTTTTCTTGTTCTACACGAATTCGTACAAATATTACTTTTAAAGGATAAACTATCTTGAATTGGAAAATAAAACTATACAAGTAATTGGCAGCATATTATGATGAAAAAAATGGTGAAATAGGGGAGTTTATAGGAATGTCAAAAAGAAAGAGATTCAAAAAGTATTGTTTTATTTTCATTATCATTGCAGCAATTTATATGAGTAGTTTACAATACATTATTTACAAGCATGGTCACATGGAAGCGCCGAATGATGCAGATTATATGATTGTACTTGGTGCTCGTGTGAAAGGAACAGAGCCTTCTTATGCTTTGCAATATCGTATCGATAAAGCAGCAGAATATTTAAAAACACATCCACAAACAACTGTAATTGTGTCTGGGGGTAAAGGAAAAGGAGAAGATATTTCCGAAGCTTTGGTTATGAAACGCGGATTGATGAAACAGGGAGTTCAAGAAGAACGAATTACAATGGAAGATCGTTCTTCGAATACAGATGAGAACATAAAATTTTCAAAACCGCTTATTCCAACAAATAAGAAAAAAGGAATCATTGTTACGAATGATTTTCATATGTACCGCGCGAAAAAAATTGCTGGAAAACAGGGACTGCAGCTAGAGGGATTGTCTGCAAGAACACCAAAGCCAATCATCATTCAATCTAATCTTAGAGAGTATTTAGCAATTACGAAGTATTGGCTTATGAACCAAATATAATGTGAAACCTTACCAAAAGGAAAGATTGGCAAATCAAAAGGATGCGATGCAGACTGAATCAATGAGTACGTTTATATGTATGAAAACCTTGAAATATTTAGAGAGAAAGAGGTGGGGAGATAGAGAGGAATTGACATTTTTTTCTTAAAGAGGATGAACCGGGTGTTTAGTAATGGATTCATCCTCTTTAAAGAAAGGTCAAGGGAATTGTAACAATCTCAACTTATGAGAGAATACGTTTTTCTCCTTGGATTTCTTGAATCGGATTAATATTTTGTGTGAATTCAAGGGTACCCATGTATTCTCCATCTTCACTCCGTATAGCGAAATAGCGAATGTATACATATTTATCTTTGAACTTAATCCAGAAATCTTCACAATCTTTGTTTCCAGATTTAAAGTCTTCCAAGAGCTTTTCAACGATATGAACGCTTTTTGGAGGATGGCAGTTTTGAACTGTTCTGCCGATTATCGCTTTTGTACGAGCAAAGATTCGCTCTTTTCCATGAGAGAAGTAGCGTACGACATCATTCTGATCAATGTACGTAATATCCACAGGCAAGTGGTTCAACATCAGCTCTAGTTCTTTTAAAGATAGTATACCTGTTTCTAAACGTATGAATCCTTCAGACATAGCCTGCTCTTGCACTGCTTTTCTTTCAGGTTTCCATACACTCGCAGGACCTGTTAAGCAATAGCCAATTTCATCACTTTCATGAGCGATTTTAACCCATTCATCTTCTGTAAGAGTTTGAAGTGCCATTGGAAATAAAATATTTTCCTCTTTAAAAATCATTTCAGTTACCTCACGGATGACAAAGTAAACGCCGTCTAAGACCGTCTTTTTATCTCCGTTATAGTTTGCTAATGCTTGTTTCACATCTTTAATAGCGTTACGAATGACATCATCGATTCCCCACATTACTTGTGTCGGGCCGTAAATTCCGTATGTTTCTAAATAGGGAAAAAGCAGATTTTCTTTACGGCTGTAGTGTTTATCCACATCCAGCAACAGATTTAAATCTTCGATTAGTTTATAAATGTTTTCTTCACTATCTTCTTTCTCGAAACGTTCGTAGTGAAGTTGAAGCTTGAAGTTAACAAGCTTATCAATTTTTTTGTTTTCAAGCTTAAATGTATGAACTGGATGCCCAGCTTGATCTTCGGGTTTATCGGATCGATGGATTTCTTCAATGGAACCTTTAAAAATAGCTGTATGCACCGAGCATAAACGTTGTACTTCTTCCACTGGAATTCCTTCTTCTTCCATGAGTGCCTGTTCAAGTTTTGAAATTTCCGCGACGGTAATATTCCCGACTGCTTCTTCAAATTGGGCCTTCACTTCTTCCACACTTTTTCCATTATGAAGATTTTTAATAATTTCCTTTAAGATAGCTTGTCTTTCAAATTGATTCATACTTTCTTGTTCACGATTATTAATTATTTCACTCATAAGGATCCTCCTCTATTCTTTCATGTTAAATCCATTATTTTTAAAAGTTTTTTTAACGATATCGAAAGAAATTCCCTTCATCCGGCATCCATTTGGAATAGTCATCACACGGCCGACCGTGTGCAGCATGCCAGGTTTCGTTATATCTTCAAAGCCTAGCTCTTTTAAGATAGGGATGATTTCAGGGTATTTGTTAGCCAAATCGCAAACGGTTTGACTAAAATCAATCATCTTTGTCATCACTCTCACCTCGGAAATAAGTGATATTAATTCTCGAAAACAATGTAACATAGAAAGAATGAATAAGAAGTGAGGAAAATCACACGTGTGATTTTTGAAAATTTGAAGAGAAAACTAGGGAATGTTAGTTGGGGTACGCTGTGTAAAAAGAAGTACCAGAGACCGTGATAAAGAGGAATTTCTATCACGCTATTTACGGGCACTTAAGACTTCCATCTCAAGATTTTAAAGAAGCCAAAGAGATAGGTAGGGAATAGGTCCATAAAAGGCTGATTTAGGTGTCACTTTGCAATGACAATTTCATGCGTGATATATCTCACAACATGAATGTCTATATAACTTTACAATGAGGATATAAATCGATAGGAGGGTTTAATTTTGATTAATCGTGATTTCGCTCACAGTATCTTTCCTCAATATAGTTTATCCTTAATAAAAAGCTTATCTCTAGTAATACCCCCGCCTCAAAATTAAGCGAAAGCAAAGAAGTTAGGTGGAAGATGAAGCAAATCCCAACTGATAAGAGTGTTACTTTATTCTATATAGGTATTGTTCTCAAGCTCTTTGTTTCATTCGGTGGCAAAGTATATTAAAAAACTATTAGAAATATCACTTTTACAAAACTTTATAGGGTTAATGGCATGAATTCTTTTGTAAGTATCAGTAAATGACATTGTTGATAAAAAACTTTGGGTAAGGGTGTTGAAAGAATGAAGTTAATTATTCCAAAGCAGCACGGGGCATGGGGAATGTTGCTTATTCCATTCATTTTGGGTGTTTTAATTGGTAAAGGGACATGGTATCACATACCACTCTTTTTAGCATGGTTGTTTGTGTACTTAGCCACGTATCCTTTATTAATGTACGTAAAACAACCACGAAAGAAGTATTATTTACATTCTTTCTTTCTTTATTTTAGTGTAGCTTGTGTGTGTGCGATCATTGCTCTTATATACGAATGGCGTATTGTGTTCTTTTCCATTATTATGCTCCCATGTTTTTTCATAAATATTTATTTTTCTCGCCAAAAAAACGAACGAGCTTTACTAAATGATACATGTGCCATTATTTTGTTTTGTATAGGAGGAATCATTAGTTATTATTTCACAATGAAAACAGTTGATGAGAAGATATGGGTTGTTGCAACTATATCATTTTTATATTTTATGGGAAGTACGTTTTATGTGAAGACGATGATTCGTGAGAAAAAGAATCCAACGTATCGCTTTGTTTCATGGGGGTATCATTCTTTACTTGTGATTGTGACTTTAATTGTATCACCGTGGTTTACCATTGCCTTTATACCAAGTTTGATACGATCTATATTATTTTATGGTAGAAATATTTCGATTCTAAAAGTGGGTATTTTAGAGAGTATAAATTCTATTTACTTTTTTGTTTCAGTAGTATTATTAGTCAGAGCATTGCTGTAATAATTATTACAGTAAGTTTGTGAATGTTTAGTAATATTTTGATAAGAAAACTAACTCAAATAGTTTCTTTACATTTCGTATATATAAATACAAATTGAAAACACGACATAAACCCTCTTTTTTTAGGTGGGCGAGAGCAACTGGCCATGCATAGAAGCGGTCAGGACCTTTTTCTGCCATGTGCGATGTTTAAAACAAAAGGAGCAGGCCAGTAGGAGGGCATGTTGTATTTCGCATAGCAGCGATTTATATATATTATCCTGCTATTTGCGGATAGTAATTGATTATGATTTGAATGCTAAATCCTGAAAGGACTGTATAAATAATGACTTTCTATCAAATGTTAACGCCATATTATGATGAAATTTTTCCTGCAAATGAGAAACAAATAAATTTTATAGTCTCTTATTTACAAAAAGGTAGCTCTATACTGGATGTGGGCGCAGGAACAGGTAATGTAGCCCAAGCGCTAGTTGAAATGGGGTTTGCTGTTACTGCGATGGAACCAGAGAAGACGCTGGCTGCAAAAATTCGGGAGAAAGCTGCAGCTTGCGAAGGGATATTTAGTGTAAATACATTTGGAATGCAACAAATTGAAAATGTGCCTGGAGTATTTGATGGTATTTATTGTATTGGAAATACACTTGTTCATTTGGACAATTCGAAAGAAATCTTTAATTTTATCTGTGGATCTTATGAAAAATTAAAAGCAAACGGAAAACTAATTATTCAAATTGTAAATTATGAAAAAGTATTAAATGAAAATAATTTTAAATTTCCGATACTGGAGAAGAAACATTTCTCGTTTAAGCGTAATTATACGTTAGAAGGAGAAAAAGTATTATTTACTGCAACATTGAATGTGGATGATAAAGAAGTATCAAATAGTATTCCGTTATATCCCATTACGAAAAAACAACTACTGCCTATGTTAAAAGAATGTGGTTTTCGTACTGTAGAAACTTTCGGTAATTTTAAAAAAGAGGCGTATTTACCGAATGGGCCAGCTTTAGTTCTTGTAGCTACAAAATAAATATGTCATAAAAAATACTTGAGTAAAGAAAAATTTTCATTTACTCAAGTATTTTTTTTTTGTTTTTATAAAATGTGATTCAAGTCCTCTTTTTATCTTAGGAAAATTTTTATAATAAATTTGTTGTTAAGAGATAACAATTAGGAGGAATTGAAAAATATGAATAGAGAAATTAAGCTAACTGAAGATATATATTGGGTAGGGAAAATTGATGATAGGGAAGTTCCGTTTCATCGTTTAATCTTAGCAAAAGGAACAACTTATAACGCGTATCTTCTAAAAACTGAAAAACCAACAGTAATTGATACAGTTGACATAGAGTTTGGAAGAGAATTTGTAGAATATTTAAGTGAATTAATTGATCCACAAGACATTCAATATATCGTAGTGAATCATACAGAACCCGATCATTCAGGTGGATTGGCAGCATTAGCATCAAGAGCTACGAATGCTACAATTGTATGTACAGAAATCGCAGTACCTGAATTGCAGGAAATGTATAAATTGCATCACAGAAACTTTTTAGTTGTAAAAGATGGTGACACATTAGATATCGGCGGAAAGACATTGAAATTTAAAGAAACTCCATATCTTCATACAGAAGAAACAATGATCACGTATTGCATAGAGGATAAAATTTTATTCCCATGTGATATTTTCAGTACACATGTAGCGAATTATGAATTCTTTAACGATGAAGCGAATGAAGATATTACGGAAGATTTCATAGGTTATTATAATGCGATTATTCACCCGCATAGAAGATATGTCAGAACGTTAATGGAAGCATTGAAAGACTTAGATGTTCAAATGATTGCTCCGTCTCATGGATACATTTTACGTCAAGATGTACAAAAATATATCGATTTATATGCAGAAATGAGTAAAGATACAACACAAGGAAAAAAAGTAACTATTGTATATACAACCATTAAAAATAACACGAAAAAAATCGCGAATATCATTAAAGAAACATTTGAAGCAGAAAACATTGAAGTAACAGTATTTAATGCTGACAAATCAGAAAAAGCTATAATTCTAGAAAGTATTCAAGAAGCAGATGCAGTTTTCATCGGATCTTCAACTAAATACGCAGATATGATTGGAAACTTAGAAGAAATTTTAATAGAAATGAAGGAAATGAACTTAGAAGGGAAAATCGCAGCTGCATTCGGATCATATGGTTGGAGTGGTGAGGCAATTGAGGTCGTACAAGATTACCTAAATGAAACAAACATGAATGTACAAAGTACATCAAATGTTATTAAGTCTACAGGTATGACTCATGTTGAATTCCCTATTCGTATAAGATTCTCTCCAAAGGATGAAGAGAAAACAAAACGAATTAAACATGCAACAACGTTTGTTACAGATTTATTATTAAGTTCTATTTAATAGAAAAACGTAGGTGAAAATATGGAAAAGAATTTTGTTATTATCGGAAGTGGAGTAGCCGCTGTAAATGCTGCAAAGACAATTAGAGATCATGACAAGGATTCAAATATATTTATTTTTGGTGAAGAACCATCTTTACCTTATAACAGAATTAAACTGTCAAAAGAGTTATATTCAGATTTACACAGTGAAAAAGTTTTAATCAAAAAAGAAAAATGGTACCAAAATAATAATATATCGGTTTTCACAAATACAAAAGTAGTAAAAATTGATACAGAGCAGCAATATATTGTTACATCAAATCATGAAACAATTTCTTATTACAAACTATTAATTTGTACCGGTGCAAATAATAGAAGGCTACCAGTAGGTGGAATAAATAAAAAAGGTGTCTTTACGATTAGAGACATGCAGGAAGCGGATAACTTTAAAGCATGTTTAGAAGATAAAAAGCATGTTGTAAACATTGGTGGAGGCGTACAAGGATTAGAAACAGCTTGGTCTATGATGAAAGCTGGCAAACAAGTATCCATTGTAGAAGTTGCCGCTACACTAATGGGAAGACAATTAGATGAAAAAGTTTCTCTTCTATTAAAAGAAAAAATTGAAAGTGCCGGAGTAAAAGTATATGTAAATACGACTATTGATTCTATTCTTGGAGAAGAAGTAGTAACTGGAATGAAAGTGAATGGTGAACAACGAATAGATTGTGATAGTGTTGTGTATTCAATTGGGGTCACTCCTAACATTTCTTTAGTAAACAATACTCCTATTCATGTAAATAGAGGCATTATTGTCAATGAGAAGATGGAAACGAATGTGGAATCTGTATATGCTGCTGGGGATGTAGCAGAAGTAAACGGTGAAATTGGCGGACTATGGGGACGAGCAATGGATCAAGGGAAAATTGCCGGAAGTAATATGGTTTCTAATCCTGCAATTTATAAGGAAGCAATTTCAACTACTATTTTTAATGCGTTCGATGTATCTTTATTCTCGATTGGATTCGTTGATGAGAAACAATGTGATACAACTATCGTTGAAGAAGATGGTAAAGAGAAGTATACAAGGTTATTTATCAAAGATAATAAAATAGTAGGTGTCATCTCATTAGAAGGAGTTGCAGCATCCATTCCTTACAAGTCTGCTATTGAAAAGCAGGTATCATTAGAAGAGATTGATATGAAAAATACGAATGTAAGTGAAATAATGAGCAAGGTAAAAGAGAAACTGAAATCTTAATATAATAATAGAAAGAGGACATTATAATGAAAAAATATATTTGCTTACCATGTGGCTATATTTATGATCCAGAAGTTGGAGATCCGGATGAAGATGTAGAACCAGGAACAAGTTTTGAAGATTTACCAGAAGATTGGGTGTGTCCAGTATGTGGAGAAGATACTGAACATTTTGCACCGGTAGAGGAATAGCAAAAGAAAAAGTAACGAGAAGGTTATATAATTTCTCGTTACTTTTTTATATGAAAAGAATTTTTTGATGTGATTTAGGTCACTGGTTTAGCTTTTAGGAAGAGATATAATAATTTAGGTATCATAAGGATACTTTATCCCGCATTAACGGGCAGTAAGACCCCCACCTCAAGATTCAGAGAGAAGCAAAGAAGATAGGTGGGGGATAACTGCCCGTAAAAGCCCGATTGGTTCAACTAACCATCAGTGGGGATGAAGAAAACCCCCACTGACGGAAGTTTCACTTTATTACGTATTAATGTCCATAAAAGCCTGATTGGTGAGGGCTAATAATGAAAAGACACTGATTAAAATTTCATTTTATATACTATATGTAAAGTTAGGTGAGGTAATATGAAAGAACATTGTTATCATAAAAATGCAGTGGAGCCTTGTCCAAGAAAAGTTCTCATTTTTAAATCCCTATCTGATGAGGAAATTTTAAAAATAGCTGCAATGTCAAAACATAAGCAATTTAAAAAGGGACAACCATTAATTCATGAAGGGGAGAAATCAGATACATTATTTATTATTAATAAGGGGCAAGTAAAGTTATCTAAACTAACCCCTCAAGGAAAAGAGCAAATCTTGCATATTTTAACGAGCGGTGAGTGTTTTTGTGAATTAAACATATTTAATTGTGATGAGAAGAGTAATTTTAGTGCGTATGCTATGGAAGATACGAAAATTTGTATGCTAAAGAAAAATGATATGGATAGTATAATAGAGCGAAATCCAGGTATTGCATTAAAACTGTTAAAAACCGTTACAAAACGGTTAGCGCATACAGAAAATTTAGCTCATAATCTTGCAACAAATGATCCAGAAGTTAGAATTGCCTATATCATTTTAGAGTTTTGTGAAAAGTATGGTAAGGATACTGATAAAGGGATAATTATAAATTTACCGTTAACACGGGAAGAAATTGCAAGTTATATAGGGGTGACACGGGAAACAATTAGTCGTAAATTTAGTAAATTTGAAGACTTAGGGTTTATAACATCAATTGGAAATAAGCAGCTAATAATTAAAAATAAGTTAGCCTTTAGAAAATATATAGAGTAGATGGATAATTGATATTGAACTGGATAAAAAGTAAGGTTAAGTTAACTATATATACAAGTTGAAAAAACGACATAAAAACCCCTTTCTTTCTAGGGGGGACGAGAGCATCTGACCATGCATAGAAGCGGTCATGTTGTATTCTGCGTAGCTGCGATTTATATGTTGAAAAATGAAATGTTTTAATAAGAGTAACAAAACTTTAGAGGTGAATTGTACGAAAGGCAATCATATTTCATCTGTATTATGTTAATTTAGCATTTTCTTTGCACTGGTAGGAATACACTATTTCGTTTGGAAATTTGTTAAAGGTGTAGAGAAATTGAAAGCAGTTTAATATGTAAGAAAGGAGCAATCAAATACGATTGATTCTTTTCATGTATCATTGTGTTTTAAGCATATCGTTTGTGCGTATACAAAAAATATGGTAATTATGGAGTATTCACACCATAGGGGGTAGGATATGATGAATGAAATAATACATACGATGGAACAACACGTATCAGTACGGAAGTATAAGAAAGAGCCAATTCCAAAGAATATAATCGAAAGAATGATTGGAGCAGCACAGCATGCAGCATCATCACATTTTGTGCAAGCTTATTCAGTTGTATATGTAACAGATGAAGCGTTAAAAGAGCAATTAGCAGAGCTATCTGGAAATCGTCATGTGAAAAGTTGTGCAGCATTCTTTGTTTGCTGTGCAGACTTAAAGCGGTTAGAAGTAGCATGTGAAAAACAAGGGACAGAAATAAAAGCTGGTACAACAGAAAACTTTATTGTGGCAACGGTAGATGCGTCTCTCTTTGCTCAAAATTTAGCACTTGCAGCGGAATCTCTCGGATATGGCATTTGTTATATTGGGGGTATTCGTAATAACCCAGAACAAGTGAGTGAACTACTACATTTGCCAGATAACGTGTACCCAGTCTTTGGAATGACAGTTGGTGTACCGGATGAAAAGCATGGGGTGAAACCGCGCTTACCAGTTGAAGCTATTTTACATGAAAACACATATGATGAGAAGAAATATAACGAACTACTAGATGAATATGATCATACGACCAATGAATATTATAAAGAAAGATTGACAAATCAAAAGGATATAACGTGGACAGGATCAATGAGCAAGTTTATGTCACAGGAGAAACGATTGTATATGAAAGAGTTTTTGGTTAAGAAGGGATTTAACCAAAAATAATGTAGAAAAAGCAAATCTGTTCACACAGGTTTGCTTTTTTGCATGATTAAAAAACAAGGTCTTTAAAATTTATTCCCATGTGTTTTTCAATCATAAAAAAATCACCGGAAAAGATTTTAGCAGAAGCTAAAGTCTTTTTTTGTTTGCGAAATAAAAATATTTCAAATTTTTGATTGACGATTTATTCCTATGCTGCTAATATACTGAATAATTTTGCAAAATTATAAAACTGATTCGATAGATACCGAATCAAAGAGAGGGGACCATATGGTACACATTACATCTTGGTTTGAGCGGCATGTCAAAGTTGTTTATTCACCATTTCGCGAAATGTTATTAAGTCTGCACGTTTTATCTAATCCGGCACATCATGTGAAGCGACTACCGTGGGCAGAAAATCTATTGAGTATGATGAATGAAAATGAAAAGGAATTGCTGCATGAAATTAACAAAAAAAGTGATGATTGGTTTCGATTTATCGACTGGTGTTCAGATTTTTCAGTTGAAGTGTATGTAGAAGAAGGGATTGAAAGATTACGAGCTACAGATGAAAAGGCATTTCAAAGATTTTTTCCGGATTTAGAGAAAGAAACGATTTGTAATTTTTTATACGAATACCATCAATGTTATTTTGCAAGGGAGCTTTTTCGAATTGAACCTTGGCTCCAGCAATCCGTACATGATTTGAAAGAAATGATAAAACAAAATCCATTATTACTTTCTAAGACGTTACATCCAAGATTTCTAATTGAAGGGGAGCACATCACATTTTTAAAAGCACGTACATGGCAGTATCGTTTTGTAGATTTATCTGCAATCACGTTTTATCCATCAACTTTTATCGCACCCCATTTGCTAATGGATAACTTCATTTCTACTCATATAAAAGTGTATTATGAAGTCGGAATTGCTTCATCCTATCCAGATGAAGTACCAAAAGATTTATTGCAAATTTTACAAGCGATATCAGATGAAACACGTTTAAAAATGTTGCGAGACTTATCATTTCAATCGTTTTGTACGCAGCAATTAACAGAGAGATACAACCTTACGAAATCGACTGTTTCGAATCATTTGAAAATACTTGAAGCAACTGAACTAGTACAAAAAGAAAGAAAAGGATATTACGTATTTTATCAAACAAATCGTGAAAAGCTGGAACAAATTCGAGTAGATTTAGATCAATTTATGGACTTTCCAGCCATTCATAAAATAGAGGAGGAAAAAACGTGTGGTTAACGTTTTGGGCTACATTTCGTCGTGATTTTTATACGATGCAAAGAGCGTATCCATGGGCATTTTTTCTTGGCCATATTTTAAGTGGTATTTATATTGTATTGTTTTCGTATTTATCGTACCACTTTATGTTCCAAGGAAAATTAAATGATAGCTTTATAAAACTAGGAAAAACAGATGATTATCTTTCCTACGTTATACTAGGTGCTGTTTTTTATTCGTTTGCCGTTTCTTTATTAATGATTGTGAGTCGAACGTTCATTACAGAATTACGTGAGGGAACGTTAGATGTACTGTTGTTAACTCCATCATCTCGGCAAGGATATTTTTTAGGAGCAGCTGCGCAAGGAATGCTTCGAGTTGGACTTGAATTTATTGCAATTTTTATGTTTGGTTTGTTGTTTGGATTGCAATTTCGTGAAATGAATATCGTTGCTGTATCACTGTTATTACTTATTTTCTTTTTTTCAATTTTTGCGCAAGCATTAGTGCTTGGAGCTTTCATGCTTTATTTTCGAGATACATATTTAACGCAAAATACGTTGTTTATTTTTATGAGTCTTGTTAGCGGAGTATTTTTTCCGGTAGGCTATCTTCCTGCGTTTTTACAGACTATAAGCTTGCTCATGCCATTATCACATGGCCTATCAGCATTTCGATTATGCATAATCGAGGGCGGGAATGTAACTGCTATACAATCTGATCTTATGTGGTTACTAGGATTAGGAGTTGTTTACTTTGTAATTGGTGTAATAGCTATAAAACGAATGGAAAAGTATGTTATTGAAAAACATTTTGCATAGGGGAGATTTGGATGATACGGGCGAAACAACTTGTGAAACGCTATGAATTAAAAGAAAAAATAGGTTTTTTTCGCAAAAAAAGAAAAATAATTGAGGCAGTGAACGGGTTAGATTTAACAATTGAGAAAGGAGAAATTGTTGGTTTGTTAGGTGTGAATGGTGCTGGAAAAACAACAACCATTAAAATGTTAGCTACGCTTCTTGAACCGACTTCAGGTGTGATTGAAATTGATGGAACAGATAGTACAAAACAGGATATTCTTGTGAAGAAAAAAATTAATATGATTGCTGGTGGGGAGCGTATGCTTTATTGGCGCTTAACGGGGAAAGAAAATCTTCAGTATTTTGGAAGTCTATATGGTTTAAAAGGAGCAGAATTAGAAGAACGCATTCATTTTCTTTTGAAGCAAGTAGAGTTAGAAGAAGCTGCCAATACACCTGTTGAACGATATTCAAAGGGAATGAAACAGCGCTTACAAATTGCAAGAGGACTCATCAATGATCCTGATTATTTATTTCTTGATGAGCCGACATTAGGATTAGATGCACCAGTAGCAAAAAAATTACGAGAAATGGTATATAAATTAGCGAAAGAACAGAATAAAGGAATTTTATTAACAAGTCACTATCTTGAAGAAGTAGAAGAGCTTTGCGATCGTCTTTATATTATTGAAAAAGGAAGTCTTCTGTATGAAGGAACTCCTCAAGATATTATACAATCTATTGTACGTGAGCATCATTTAGAAATTGTGATTTCTGTATTATCAAATGAATTAACGGAACAATTGGAGCGTTCTTTTGGAAAAAGAGAAATAAAGTTTGTAAAGGAACATATGGGAGATGGACTGCGCTATGAATTAACAGCATCTTTTGATATGACCACGGTAGTTTTATCGTTATTAGCAAAACATCAAATTAGCATACTACAATTAGAAACACATAAAGCGAGATTAGAGGATGCAATCTTGCAAATTGCAAATGGGGTGAGTGCGTGAATATGTTTTTTGCAGAATGGAAGAAGAGTCACCGTAATCATTTTCATAGTAAAATGGTCTATTTTTCTTTATTCATTTGGCCTGTATTATTATTTGCGACCGCTTATTTTTCGGTGAAACCATTTGATACATCAAATAGTAGTCCACTGGCAAAATGGATGGATCCAAAGCAAATTAGCTTTTTTCTCATTACAGGTTATATCGGCTATGTTTTCTTTTGGAGTCTTGTCCAATCAGCATGGCAAATGTCATGGGAACGTCAAAATGGGACATTAGAGCTCATTTTTTTAACACCTGTATCACGCGTATGGATGATGTATTGCCGGGCAGGAGCAAATTTAATAGAAGGTGTATGGATGTTTACCGTTTTCTCTATACTCATTGTCTTATTTCTTGATGATGTGAAGGTACCACCAGTTGAAAATATTGTATTTGCTTTTATTGTGTTATGTATTTCAGCAGTTGTATGGGGAGGGGTCTTGAACACTATCTTTTTATTTTCAAGAGATGCGAGCATTCTCTTTACAATTTTAGAAGAACCGATGCAATTTTTTGCTGGTGTACGTATTCCTATTGTTGTGTTGCCTTTATGGGGAAAAATAATGGCAGCGTTGTTTCCATTAACATATGTGCTACAAATATTTCGCTCACTATTGATGGAGGGAAAGAGTATTTTAGATTTATTCCCAAACTTATGCTTGTTATTTAGTATGTTAGCCTTGTTGGTGATCATATCTTATTTGCTCGTTCGGAAGGCAGAAAAGCATGCGAAACGAACAGGGAATATGGTTTTGTTTTAAGAGGAGGGAGAAAAAATGGAGATTTTTCAAGGTGCAGCAGCATTATGTATCAATAAAGATGAAAATTTATTAATGGTATTACAAGGACGACCAGATGTAAAAGAGGAAGAATTAAAATGGTCCGTGCCATCTGGAGGGAAATTTGAAAATGAAACATTTGAACAGTGTTGTATTCGTGAAGTGAAAGAAGAAACGGGATATGATGTACGAATCATTCAAAAGGTACATGAAAAAACTGGTGATAGCAATGGGTATAACGTTCATATTGTGTACTATGAAGTAGAAGTGATTGGCGGAAAAGCAGAAATATGTGATCCGGACGGTTTAATTCATGAAATTAGTTGGAAAAGTTTGAGTGAAATAGAAAGAATCCACTTATCTTTTCCAGAGGATAAAGAGTTGTTTCATCAATTTGTTCTAGATGAAAATTACTTTTAATGAAAGAAGAGAATAGTAAGATAGAAGAAACCGCATGAAAAATTTTCATGCGGTTTCTTCTATAAAATATATAAGTAGTTTCTTTAAAGTATAAACTGTTACTGTTTACAAGCCCCAACATCAATCCCAGCAGCAATTAATTTTTGTTCGCCTTCTTTTTCAATAATCTTTTGTAACTTTGATAAGAATGAATCAAAATCCGTATGCTGAGCAACTTGGAATGTCATTTTGTGTTCGATAGGCAGCCATGTATCGATGTCTGCTTCATTATGTTGAATTTTTACTTCTAGCTTATCTAAAGCATTTGCTACTTTTGCTTCATACGTTTCTTTTTCTTCAAACTCCATCCATAGTTCATATAATTCTTCCCCAAGTGGGCCTGACAGTGTATGTTTAATATTCAGAATCGCTTGTTGTTCATTTTCTTGTTTTTTTCGTGTTAATTCTTCACTATTCATCGTATCGAATGCAGGGATATCACCAGCTTCCGCTTCGACTAAATCGTGGATAATTACCATCTTAAGTAATTTTTCGATATTCACTTTTTCATCTAAATAAGGATGAACGAGGATAGCCATGAGTGACATACGCCATGTATGCTCTGCTACACTCTCTTGACGGCCGTTAGAGAGCCAACTGTGCCGCATTTCATATTTTAGTTTTTCTGCTAGTGCAATAACTTTTAAAATGTTATATTCCATATAAATTCGCCTCCATATATTTTAATCTTAATACGAAAGTAGAATGTGTCAATTTTATATTTATATTAAGATTTATAGATATTATGTAATTGGGCTAAATGAAAACCTGTACGTTTAGAAAATATGGTTCACTTGCTAGTAGTGTGGGTTTGAAATAAAGTGACGATGTTTTATCTCTTTACTCGAAGGATTTTAGAGGAGTTTGGATTAGGTGAAGATGATTCTGATATTGCATTCCGTAAAAAAGAATGTTAGTCTGAAAATAGAATTATGAGAGGACTGATGAGTGAATAATGATTAACTAATCTATATTTTAATTTGAAATGAATAACTTCAAACTACAAAATATAGGGTTAGTCTATCCATTTTTTATAAATCAGTTCATGCTTTATTTGTCATAATTCCAATGATGAATATGGACTTATTAAGTATAAGTGAAAGACTAATCCTTCCAATTACAAATTGGGAGGATTTTTTTTCTCTTATAGGTAAGTTCATATTTATTAATCAGTAACTGTAACTGAACAAATAAAGGAGAGAGAAAAATGAGTAATTCAGACACTATTGTTACACATGTAATGCTCTATATAAGTCGTTAATATCCATCACACTTATATGGAGGAATTAAAAAGTTGATGGATATTCCGACTTTATACGAAAAGTGTTGATCTATAAAGGAGGAATTATTATGTCAATGATACAAGTTCAAGACTTAACTTTTTCATACCCAGGTAACTTTGATAATATTTTTGAAGGTGTAAACTTTCAAATAGATACAGATTGGAAATTGGGCTTTATTGGTAGAAACGGACGAGGTAAAACGACATTCTTTAATTTGTTATTAGGGAATTATGAATATAGTGGGAAAATCACTGCTTCGGTAGAATTTAATTATTTTCCTTATCCAGTTTCGGATAAGAACAAGTTTACTTATGAAATTCTTGAAGAAATTTGTCCCCAAGCAGAAGATTGGGAATTTCTGCGTGAAATATCCTATTTAAATGTTGATGCTGAGGTTCTGTACCGACCATTTAAAACATTATCAAATGGAGAACAAACAAAGGTGTTGCTTGCTGCACTGTTTTTGAATGAGGGTCAATTTCTATTAATTGATGAGCCAACAAATCATCT
>Ga0102589_1001686_pt1 | contig 28626 bp, 24 predicted proteins | sample AraplaMF_Col_mLB_FD_76858 | JGI IMG/M metagenome (GOLD analysis project Ga0102589, IMG submission 76858) | Arabidopsis root microbial communities from the University of North Carolina, USA - plate scrape MF_Col_mLB | ecosystem: Host-associated > Plants > Roots > Endosphere | place: USA...
CACCTGAAAACAAAATAGCTAAAATAATACCCATTGCAACAAGCGTACGTACTGCATTTCTTGCAGCCGGTTGTCTAAAGTTTGTTACAGCATTTGAAATAGCTTCTACGCCTGTAAGGGCTGAACAACCTGATGAAAAAGCGCGTAGTAGTAAAAATAAGCTGATTCCTGGCACTGCAGTTCCAATAGCAGGATGAACATTAGGAGATACCTGACCAGTCGCTACTTTCCACATTCCTACACCTATTAAGAGAAGTAGTGCAAGAACAAACAGATAAACAGGATACGCTAATGCTGACGCAGATTCTGTTACCCCTCTTAGGTTCAAAATCATAATAAAAATAACCAATAAGCAAGCGATGATGACCTTGTAGTCATGAAGGACAGGAAAAGCAGACGTTAACGCATCAGTTCCAGAGGAAATACTTACAGACACGGTTAAAATATAGTCTACTAATAAAGATCCTCCGGCAATAAGACCTGCATTTTCTCCGAGATTATATTTCGATACAACATACGCCCCTCCCCCTTCTGGGTACGCATAAATAATTTGGCGATACGAAAGAATAAGTGCCGTTAAAAGAATAAGTACCCCAATACCAATTGGGATGGAGTACCAAAATGCGATCATTCCAATGGTGGCAAGCACGATTAAGACTTGTTCTGGGCCGTACGCCACGGATGAAAGTGCATCAGATGAAAGAATAGCTAGGGCCTTGACCTTATTTAATTTTTGTTCGCCTAACTCTTTTGATTTAAGTGGCCTGCCAATTAACAAGCGCTTTATGGATGAATAACTCATCTAAATTCCTCCTGAAACCTTTACCATTTACTGTATTATTTTACTTTTATCATTCCCTATGGCAGAAAAAAAACACAAAAAAGAACACTAAGGTTCTGCTTAGTGTTCTTTTCAGGACAAATAAAAGCAACCCCTCTCTAAAAACGCTTATGAGGTTAGCTGTCGGATTCGGGCCTTCAAAGTAGCCCTACTTTCTTTCCAGAAAGATTCACCCCTAGTGCAAAAGCACAAAAATGGGTCCCCCACTCCTTACAGATTAAGCGATAAAAGGTATAAAAATAGCAAGATTATATATGTACGTTAGGTACTATACGCCAGAATATTAAATTTGTAAATAGGTATGTTAACTAAAAAGAGACGGTTTAAAACATCTTTTTTATTGCATATCTCTAATGTATTTTTTCCCCATAAAGTAAATAACGTTCACAAAAGTATACTTATGCGAACGAGTTGTATTATGCTTTCTTAAAGTTTTTTTGAAGTCAAAAAGAGAGCTACCACAACAAAGTAGTGCTCTCTTTTTTAATGAACTATTTATCAAAAACCTAATTGGAGTATTTTATCAAAAATAATAATAAATCCATTCCGGTGTTTTTTGGAGAGAACGTTCCCATTTAGGTATTTCATCTATTACTCTTTTGGTTAATCTGCGACTATTTGCTTTATCTTCATTAATTTCTCGTTCTACGTGGGCAATTATCTCACGATCATAAATGATACAGCTAGCTTCATCGTTTAAATAAAAACTTCGTGGGTCCCAATTGGCTGTGCTGATATTGGCTACTGTATGATCAATGATCATTACTTTTCCGTGAAAAAAACCTTTTTCATATAAGAAAATTCGAATGCCTTTGCTTAATAGTTTCTCTGTTTTAGGATAACTAGGCGGTTTAGTAAACCAGGCATCGGTATTGTCCGGCAGTAAAATATCAATTGAAACGCCTTTTTCTTTTGCCGAAATAAGCGCATCCATTAAACGTTCACTCGGAATAAAATAAGGGGTAGCAATGGTAAGCTTTGTTCTGGCACAATTAATTAGCTTAATTACCTTTTGCTCAAGTTCTTCCCCAGTTGAAAATAGCAGTTGATAGTTCGCTCTGTTAGAGTCAGAGGTATGAACATGTTGAGAAGAAAGGCGCTGTCCTGTATCTTCTTCCCAATCTTTCAGAAATTGTTGTTCAATTTCAAAAACACCTTCTCCTTTTATCCGTAGATGATAGTCACGCCAATAGCCTAATTTTTTATGGTTTCCTAAATACTCTTCTCCTATATTAAAACCTCCAAGGTAGGCTTCTTGTCCATCCACTACGACAAACTTTCGATGATTCCGATGATTAATACTATAAAAAAAGTGCTGCATGCTGGCTTTTCGACTAAATGTAAATTCAACTCCGTTTTTCTTAAGATCATTTACAATTGTTCGGGACATATCATTTCCTCCAAAACGATCCACAGAAAGCTTAATCTTCACGCCTTCTGCTGCTCTCTCTTTCAATAGGTTAAAGAATTTCATACTAATTTTGTCGGACCGAATGATAAAAAATTGAATGTACACATATTTTTTTGCTTTCTTTATATCTTGAAATAAAGCAGGATACAAATTATTTCCTTCTGTATATAGTGCTAACTTCCCTTGATAAACAGGTGTTTCTATAAGTGGATGAACACGAATATAGGCGTTATATCCTTTTTTTACGTCCCATTGAAAAAAGAAACATAAACAAAGGCCGGACACTAAAATGAAAAGCATTTTCTTAATCATAATGTACCATCCTGATTCATTGAATATGTATAGATTTTTTTTGGGTGTTTTATATTCGGATATTTACGGAAAAATGTATAATTTGAACCAAACAATCTTAGAGCTTAACGTTTTGGAGGTCAAATTATTGACTGAAATTCATGTTATATTACATATTTTTTTATTGGTTTAGCATTTACTAATTAGGTAAGATTTATAGAATGTTCATCAAGAAAAATAAGGTAATTATAATAATATACATTTTTCTGAAGTTAGCTTAACTAAACACTTATTAATGATACATAAGAGTTTCTTAAGAATTGTTAAGATTTTTCCTCGTTCTATATTAAGGTTTGCAAGATAAAGTAAGAATTGCACACAATAATATAGAAAAGAGAGGGAAATTACATGAATGCTATTCATTTCATCCAAGAATATATTCGACATCCACGAACAGTTGGAGCTGTCATGCCAAGCTCTAAACAATTAGCCAAGGAGATGGTTAAACCGATTCCTTTTGAAAAAGTAACATGTATTGTCGAATATGGGCCGGGCACAGGTGTGTTTACAGACGAGATTATTCAGCATAAACATCCTGATACAATCTTCCTTGCAATAGAAGCAAATGAAACTTTTTATCAGATGTTAAAAGAAAAGTATGCCCACGTAGAGAATGTATATATTATTCATGGCTCTGCTGAAAATATAAAACAATATTTAAACAAATATGGAATAGTAAAAGTGGACTGTATCGTATCAGGGCTTCCTTTCACAAGTTTACCGTCATCAATATCTAGTTTTATACTACAGGAGACAGCCCATGTATTGGGGAAAGAAGGAAAGTTTATTACGTTTCAGTACTCGAAAGTAAAGCGCTCCTTTTTTTCTTCTTTTTTTGATAACATTGATTTTGAACGGGTATATTGGAATGTTCCGCCGGCTTATGTGTTTATTTGTAGTTGTTAAATGGCTGCATTGATTTTGTTTAGCTATAGTAGCAAGATTTATACCATATACTATGATGTAATAACTATTTATCAGACAAACAGTTGTGTTACCTGCTCAATTAGAGAATAGAAAGAGTGAAGCGAAATGTCAGAGAAAACAGTACTTATTGTAGATGATGAAATAGAAATAAGAAACCTTATTTCTATTTATTTAAAAAATGAAGGATATGAGGTCTTAGAAGCTTCTGACGCGTTAATTGCAATGGATATATTAAAAGAGAAAAAAGTTGATCTTATCCTCCTAGATGTTATGATGCCAGGAGTAAATGGAATAGAAGCATGTTTAAAAATTAGACAGAAGTACCACATGCCCATCATTTTTCTATCAGCCAAAACAGAAGATATGGATAAAATTCATGGGCTAGCAAGTGGAGCAGAAGATTATGTAACCAAGCCTTTTAATCCTTTAGAGCTGATGGCACGTATTAAATCTCAACTTCGTCGCTATTATATGATATCTGAAAGAGAAAACTCCACTCATATTCTCCAAAAAGGGGATTTAAAGTTAGATGAAAATCTAAGACAATTATTTGTGGGGAATAGAGAAGTCCGTTTAACTCCTAAAGAGTTTGACATCTTAGCTCTGTTACTACGTAATAAAGGACAAGTATTTAGTATTGAACAAATTTACGAATCCGTCTGGAATGAGCCTTTTTATAAATCTGACAATACGGTGATGGTTCATATTACAAAGATTCGAGATAAAATAGAAGAAAACCCCAAGAGACCAATCTATATTCAAACTGTATGGGGGGTGGGATATAAATCATGAGAAGCCTGCGTATTATTCCAAAAAAACAAAGAGTTTCGTTTCCTCCTATACGTTTAAATATGAGGCTATTTCTCATTTTCCTCATCTGTTTAACAGTTGCTGTTATTGCATTTTTTATTATTATCTTTAAGTATTCAGCATTGAATACGTTCGAAGAGCAACAAAAAAAAGAAGAGAAGAAAGAGAAAATTCTTTTTCAATTAACGGATCAACTCCAAACGAAAAATATTAAATCAGATAACATAAACGTTATTGCTTCGACAATAAAACCTATAAATAATACCCACCCTGCATTGGATTTTTTAGTGGCTAATGCTAAAGGAGATGTTATTTTTCGTACAAATAATATTCATATACATACTAAAAACGTCAGAGATATGCTTAGAGAAAAACTAACGCTTTACTCTAGTAATAATAGGGTGTCGAATACCACCTACTCTTCTTTTATCTCTCCAGTCTCATTTCGAGATGGACTTGGCTATCTCATTATGGACTCATCCACCTCAAAACTAACAATTAATCCAGCTCAATATAATCGGCAAATATATATAGCTTTTGGCTGTAGTGTTCTTATTTTTATTCTTTTGTTTATTTTATGTATGAATCCTATTACACGATATATTAAACAAATTGAGCAGGGGATTCGCAGGATTGTCAAAAAAGATTGGACATACTCTATTCCTGTAAAAGGAAAAAATGAGCTCTCTTCATTAGCGACAAATATTAATTGGATGACAGAACAGCTGAGACAACGATTTGAGAGAGAACGTGAAGTTGAACAAGCAAAGAATGAATTAATGACCAACCTTTCTCATGATTTACGAACACCTTTGACGTCTATTATTGGCTATTTGAGGTTGGTCAAGGATCAACAATATAACAATGAACAAGAGCGCCAACATTATATAGAAACAACTTACAATATTTCATTGAAATTTAAAAATCTAGTTGATGAATTGTTTGAGTATACCAAACTATCTTTATCGGATGTAGAGGCGCAATTTCAACAGGTAGATTTGAATGGAGTACTATATCAGCTAGTAGGAGAGTATACACCTATCTTTGAAAGTCAGGACCTACGTGTACATCTAACAATTCCTGATAAACCTACCCTTGTTTCTATAGATATTGAGAAGATGGTACGTGTTTTTGATAACTTGCTTTCTAATGCTGAAAAATATAGTTATAAGTCATCTGATGTGAAAATCGCATTACAGAAATCTCTAAATCAAGTTATTGTTAGTATTTCTAACGAAACCCATTATATTGAACCAGAGGAGTTAGATAAGTTATTTGAGCGATTTTACCGAATAGATAAAGCACGTTCCAGTACTGTTTCAGGATCAGGCATCGGACTTGCAATTGCTAAACGAATTGTAGATTTACACGAAGGAGAGATATGGGCAGAAAGTGAAGGAAATAGAATAATAATTTATGTTACCTTGCCTTTGCCTCCTGATACAAAGGAGAAAGAGACCATCTATGAGGATTTATGAACTAATTAGATTAGCATTAGAAATTATGTTTACGCCTATTTCTGATGATGTCATAATGCTAACTCAAGTCGGTATCTGGGCTTCTAAGAGAATCAATCCTTATATGGTTTGGATGTCGTCTTGGATTACACTCTTTATAGCCCTTCTATCGTTCTTTTTAGTTGGAAGATTCTTTAGACAGGTTCCTCTAATTGAAAAATGGATGGCGAAAAAATGGTTACAAAAAGCCGAACAGCTACTTGATCGTTTTGGAGCTTGGGCGATTATGTTAGCTTTTTTTGTCCCGGGAGTTCGGCACCCCATTCATTATATAGCTGGAATTCTAAAGTTTTCGCTAAAAAAATACCTGCTAGCTAACTTTTTAGCGTCTTCCCTATACTCGGGTGGTTGGACTTTTATGATATATAAGTTTAATCAAAAAGTTGGAATCAAATTAGTATTACTTTCACTACGTCAACACTTGTCTATTGCGCTACTACTATTCTCTATTCACCTTCTATCCTTCACCTTCTACAAGGTGAAACTACAAGGTGAATAGAAAGAAAAATAAGTCATGAGGTTGTTTTTCTACTTCATATTGTTCATAAAAAGACTTGTTTTATAAAAGATGTAAGTGATACGGGACTTATTTAATTAAAGGAGCAAAATGATGTGAAATTGATACAACAACTTTTCTCTTCAATTTATTTGTTTTTATTAATATTAGGAGTTGTATTAGTTATTTGGGAATTGATAAATTTATTATTACATGTTAAAAACAACTTACAATGACAATTAATTGGGCTTAAGTAGCTATGTGGTTGCAAAAGGCTGCATACGACAAAAAAGAACCCTAATTTTGCAAGGGTTCTTTTTTTGATGTTTTCCGAAAAGAGTGATTATGTGAATTGAAATTGTATGTAATATACATAAAGTTTAGTTTTTTTATGATAATCGTAGATAGATTAATGAAAGGATGTTACAAAATGAAATTCAAATATACAGTTTGTTTTATTAAAAAAGGAAATAAAATCCTTATGTTAAATCGAGAAAAAGCACCGATTATGGGATTGTGGAACGGCGTGGGAGGCAAAATCGAAAATGGTGAATCTCCCGAAGAAGCTGCAATTCGTGAAGTGTGGGAGGAAACAGGTATTCAATTAGATAGTTTTGTATCCCAAGGAGTAATAACATGGGAGACCCCAGAGGGTATAGTTGATGGGATACATGTTTTTTTAGGAGAATTGAACAGGGACTTTAAGAATAATACTCCGCAAAAGATCCGAGAAGGTATTTTAGATTGGAAGGAAATTGATTGGATACTGAATCCAAATAATCTTGGCATACCGGAAAAAGTGCCTCAATACCTACCTGTTTTATTGAAGCAAAAAGGACACCATTTCTTTACTTATAAAAAAGGTAATATGCTACATGAAAAGAGATTGTAGAAGTTACCAATAATATGTTTTATGTTAACTAATTTTGTATTAGATATATTCCCTAAAAATCAGGAAAAACGACTGTCTTTAGACGGTTGTTTTCTCTGGTATATGTAACTCTTATCTATGATTATAATTCCTTATCATAGGATAATCCATTTGATAGAGGCTCCTCTTCTCCTCATAAGTATCTCCCCAGCCCCTCCAAAGGGTGATATATGGAATATGACTTGCAATTATATTATGTGATTTATTACATAAGCAAAGGATGAATATAGGTCAATGTTCCGCACGCAAGCAAAATACATCGTTTTGGACAATTAACTATTCCTAAGGATGTACGAAAAAATAGATATCAGAAAAGGTGAAAAAAGTTTAGAGATGCTTGTGGAAGGGGAAAGAGATTTATTTATATATTTAAAGACATGGAAAGAAAATGCTTATCAATAAGTAGTATCTTTTTATATTGTTTAAAGTATAAAAATTAAAAAAACTTCCCGTCGGAAGAGGAAGTTTTTTCTGTTCCCGTTTTTTGAACTTGGAGTAGATGTGCCATCACATCTTGTTTAGTTTGTCCTCTGTGTACTGATTTATTCTTTTTTCTTAGCAATAATCGTTTTATCTTTTATGGCATTTTATTATTAAGATTATTTATAATATTTAATCTATTGATTATATAGGTTTACTCGCAATTTCTTTTTTATTTTTTCGGAATAAGCCCTCTTGTTCAATTAAACTTTCTCTTACACTTTGGAGGGAGTTGTTAGCCACATTAATTAAATCTCTACCATAGATTAAACGGATCACCGCCTCTAATTCTAAAAGTTCTGGATATATACCATATGCTTCTTTTAAAGCAGAAATACCTTTATGTATGTTCGTCTGTTCTGGATTGTAACTATGTAAAATATCTAACAACAAGTTTGTGCCTTCTTGTGTGAGGATAATATAGGTATTTCTCTTATCATGCTCTTCTTTCAGTAGTTTCACATACCCCCTTCTTTGTAGTTTTTTAGAAAAGTTAAATGCTGTAGAAATATGCATAGATCCTAGAGCTGCTATTTTAGAAATTGACGGTTTTCCTAAATCGTTAACAAGACCCATGATATAGTATTCATTGACATTAATTCCATAAGGTTTAGTTAATACCTCCACATCTTCCTCTACAGCTCTCCATAAAGCTTTACTCATTTGCATCATTTTCAAACTGAAGAATACGGCCTCTTTCATTGTATAATCTTCTACTTGATTAACCATAATCTTCTCCCTCCCTTTATTGAAGTACACATTTAATTTAATGCTTTAAAGTGAAAAATACAAGCAGATTAAAAAATATATAAAGAATAAGTCCAGCATAGCAATTTTAGTTCTAATACAGGATTTAAGATTCTTTTAAAAGTGACTTTTCCATGTTTTCTTACACTACATTGGCTATTTAACAACCTTATTACTAACCATAAACAACCATATAATAAAAATAAACACCTTAAATAGTTAAGGTATTGGCGATATTACAGTCTTTTAATATATGGTATAAATCTTGCAAGACAGTAGTTATGACATCTTAAATTATCAAGGAGGAATATTATGAAAAAAATAAAAAGTAACAAACGAATTGGCAAACGAGTATTAGCTTGTGCAGTACTTGCTACAAGTCTTATTTTACCTTCTTTACCAGCCTCTACTTCTGCTGCATCTTCACCTTATACACTTTATACAGTAGGAAGTTCGACTGATAAAACAGCTAGTACCACGTTTGGACAAGTGTATATGGGTGGAAGCACGGATGTAGACGAGGCTTTTAAATGGATGATCCAAAAGGCAAACGGTGGGGATTTTCTAGTTATACGTGCTACAGGGACAGATGCGTATAATCAATATATTTTTGACTTAGCAAAATCTATTGGTAAGCCACTTAATTCTGTGAGTACAATTGTTGTGAATGATTTAGCAAGTGCAGGATCAAACTCTTCTCTCATAGATAAAATTAATAAAGCAGAAGGAATCTTTTTTGCTGGAGGAAATCAGGCTGATTATGTAGATTTTCTGAAAGGTTCTTCAGCACTTACGGCTTTAAATAACCGCATTGCACAAGGTATTCCTTTTGGTGGTACAAGTGCAGGCACGATGATTCAGGGAGATCATATTTATGATTCTATCTCAGCAGGTTCCACAACTTTAGATTCTCCAACAGCCCTTAGAAATCCATACAGTTCACTTATTTCATTTACAGACTATCTAGTACAAACACCAAATAATAATAATATCCAAACAGATACCCATTTTGAACAAAGAGACCGAATGGGGAGATTCTTAACATTTTTAGCACGTGACATTCAAGATGGAGAAGAAACGGGAACAAGCGCAAAAGGAATTGCTGTTAATGAACAATCAGCTCTTCTTGTTGAAAAAGATGGGTCAGCAAAAGTCGTCACACAGCCTGGAGCTACAAATGCAGCTGTCTATATGGCTAAAACCAATCAAGCTCCTACTACGTGTGTAAGTGGTACTCCTCTTACATTTAATAATATCTCTGTCTATAAATTGTTTAATGGCAGTACCTTTAACCTTTCAACTTGGACAGGAGCTGGCGGCTTATCTTATACGTTAAATGTAAACAATGGTGTTATTAATTCTTCTACAGGCAATGTTTACGGAGGGAATCAGCCATAATTAAATTGTAAATCATAAGCAATTCCTTTATACATTAAGAAGCAGGTTTACCTAAAGGTAAACCTGCTTCTTAATGTATAAACACTGAAACGTTGGCGCAGAAATTGCATGTAAAAGTTTAATAGCAATGAAGGATTTAGGAGGAGAAGAGGATTATGTTAAATTTAAATGAAGAAAAAAAAGTAGAAATTAGAATTGAAAAAGATTTTTTAGGAATAAAAGAAGTTCCTAGAAGTGCATATTATGGAATCCAAACTTTGCGTGCAGTTGAAAATTTCCCAATTACAGGTTATCCCATTGATAAAGAACTTATTAAAGCACTTGGAATGGTAAAAAAAGCTGCAGCCCTAGCTAATATGGACGTAAAGAGACTTTACGAAGGGCTAGGCGAAGTAATTGTAAAAGCTGCAGAAGAAGTAATAGACGGAAAGATGGATGAACAGTTTATAGTCGACCCCATTCAAGGTGGAGCTGGAACCTCACTTAATATGAATACTAACGAAGTTATCTGTAATCGTGCTCTTGAATTGCTTGGGCATGAAAAGGGGATGTATGTTCATTTAAGCCCTAATAGTCATGTAAATATGTCTCAATCAACAAACGATGTCTTTCCTACTGCTATTCACATTGCAACTCTTAATTTATTAAATCGTTTACTTATTACTATGAACAATATGCATGATGAATTTAATAAAAAAGCAATACAATTTGATTCTATTATTAAAATGGGACGAACTCATTTACAAGATGCTGTCCCAATAAGGCTCGGTCAAGAATTCAAAGCATATGCACGTGTAATTAAACGGGATATTAAAAGAATTGAGCAATCATATGAGAATTTATACGAGGTGAATATGGGAGCTACAGCCGTAGGAACAGGTTTAAATGCAGATCCATATTATATTAAAAGTGTAGTAGAACATTTAGCTCTCATAAGTAAATTACCACTGATTAATGCCGAGCACCTTGTAGATGCGACTCAAAACACGGATGCTTATACACTAGTGTCATCCACACTAAAAATTTGTATGGTAAATATGTCGAAGATATCTAATGACTTACGCTTAATGGCATCAGGCCCTCGTGCAGGGCTAACTGAAATTACTTTACCTGCACGTCAACCTGGTTCTTCTATTATGCCAGGTAAAGTTAATCCCGTAATGCCGGAAATGATTAATCAGGTTGCTTTTCAAGTTATAGGAAATGATCATACAATTTCCTTAGCCTCTGAAGCTGGCCAGCTTGAACTAAATGTGATGGAACCAGTTCTTGTCTTTAACTTACTTCAGTCAATTAGAATAATGGATAATGCTTTTTCAGTATTTACAACATATTGCCTTAAAGACATTCAAGCTAATGAAGAACAATTAAAAGAATATGTTGAGAGGAGTGTCGGAATAATAACAGCCGTTAATCCTCATATTGGTTATGAAGTAGCTGCAAGAATAGCTCGACAAGCAATAGTAGAAGGGAAATCCGTACGTGATTTGTGCCTGCAGTATGATGTTTTGACAGAAAATGAACTTGATCTTATTTTAGATCCTTATGAGATGACTAACCCTGGAATATCAGGTAATTCACTTCTCTATAATGAGTAAATATATACTATTAGTTATGATGAAAAAGGGAAACTTCAAATTTGAAGTTTCCCTTTAATTAGTAAATTAATAGATAGATTTATTTATTATGCAATTTTGCTTTGCTTTTAAGTAATAAAGATAGTTTAACCCTTTTTCTGTTATCTTTGTTCCTGCTCTCCCTCTACGCTTTATAATATATTCCTTAACTTCTAGTAAGTCTAAACGCTTTCTAACCTGTTGATTTGTAAGAATAAAGCTTATATCTCTTAGATTGAAGGTTATCCAATCTCTACTTGCTGCTTTTCCATTTTCATTACACTCTTTTATAGCCTCTAGGATAGCCCTATTTTCTTGTAGTTCTAACAGGTCAAAGGATTCATTTTCAAAATCATTTAAAGTACTTTTTATTTTCTGTTTCCCTAACCTACTTTCTACATCCTCAGTTTTAATTTCATTTTCTTCACTTATTGTAAGTAGGTATTCTACTACTCCTTTTAACTCTCTTATATTTCCTAACCATTCATGTTCTATAAGTAAATCCATAGCTTCTTTCTCTATATTGGCCCATGTTCTAGATTTCGAGATAAAGTGATGAATTAGTAAGGGAATATCAGCTCTTCTCTCTCGCAAAGGAGGGAGTGTTAACCCTAAAACATTTAAACGATAATAGAGATCTTCTCTAAATAGATTCTGTTTTATTTTACCTAACAAGTTGTTATGAGTTGCTGTTATTATTCTTACATCGATAGGAATTACTCTGCTACCTCCTACCCGCCTAATCTCTTTTTCTTGAAGAACCCTAAGCAGTTGAGTTTGTAAGCGTGAACTGATATCACCAATTTCATCAAGAAAGATCGTTCCGTTGTTAGCGTTTTCGAAAAAACCTTTCTTTCCTCCTTTTTGGGCCCGAGTAAAACTTCCTTCGTCGTAACCAAATAATTCGCTCTCTAAAAGAGTATCTGTCATGGCACTGCAATTAACTGCAAGAAAGGGTCCATTTTTTCTGTTTGAATAATTATGTATAGATTGTGCAAATAATTCTTTTCCAGTTCCAGTTTCACCTTGAATTAAAATAGGATAATTGGTAAGAGCCATCTTCTTTGATAACGCAATGGTGTTAGTCAGAGACTTATGTTCTCCTATAATATCTCTATAATTATATTTAGCAGAAGAACCATTTTTTCTTGTTTCTAATTGTGCTTTTCCTTCTATTTCAAAGGCTTGGTTAACACTTTTAAAAGTTGATACAATTGTATTATCTTCTTTTATTAAAGATTTATAAATAACGATTTCATAGCCGTTTATGATGAAATATTTACTTTTTTCTTCAGATAATAAAATAAAATCAGCAACATCTCGTTGAGGAAGAACGTCTTTAATTTCGTGATTCATTACATCTGATGAAGCTAACTGAAATAAAGCTTCTAGCCTTTTGTTGAATAATGTTATTTTCTGAGTAGAATCAACTGCAAGGATACCATCCTCTACTGTATTTACAACGCTTTTTACATGAAAATGAAGCGTTTTCATTTTTTCTTGTGCTTCTATTAATTTTTTTTGTAACTCAATGATGTTTCTTAAGTATCTATCCCAAATAATTGAATGATTAGACTGATTAAACCCAAATGACTTTATAATTTCAAAAACGGTGGCCATGTCAAATAGTCTAACTCCTATATCAATTACATTTTTAATATATGGAGGGCAAAGATGTAATTCTCCTGGAGAAACTGCCACTTCTACGCCCTCATAATATGTTTTTTGCTTCTTAAAGGGAATAAATTGAACATGGTTATGCCTAATTGATAGAGTGATTCAATTAGTTTTAGTGTTTCTTTGTCATCATCATTTACTATTAACACCTTTGTATGAACAGGTATCTTTAGTAACTGACTGATATGCTTAATGAATCGTTCTATTTCCTACAATTTCATTGGGACTATTAATAGCTAAAATTTCCTTGGCTTCTTCCTCAATGCTTTCTGATGAATATAATACAACATCACCTTCAATTTCCTTTGGTAACCCTTCATCAATAGCAAAACAATGAATTGAAATATAGTCCCCTAACAGATCTATTAATTGTTTATTTAAAATCAACTTAGTCTGTTTACTGCCACTGATTAACACTAATTTTCTTTTCATAGCAATCCCAACTTTCTTCTATACCTTTAAGCTACATAAATTTAAATATTAAAAATTGATTCGTTAAATGATTATTAAATAACCTAAAACACCCAAATTTAATTTTATAATTTTCAGGATACTCTATCTACCTTAAATTTCATTTTTTATATTCTGGCATATAAATTGCAAGATATAAGGATAACTCAATAAAAAACTAAACTTTGAGGAGGATAAATTCAATGGTAGAAAAAAAGGTTATTGTGTATCTTAAACAAGGTCTTCAAGCTCGAAATGCGATCCAGTTTATACAGAAAACTTCTTCTTTTAATAGCGAAGTATCCTTAATTAAACAAGGAAAATTAGTCAACGGAAAGAGCATTATGGGAGTGATGTCTCTGGCAATTAGACATGAAGAGGAAGTTACCTTGTTAATCAACGGTAAAGATGAGGAACAAGCAATGAATACTATTGAGAGACTATTAAATCGTCATGTTTACCATGAAAAGAAGTTACAGTGAACATTTGGCACACCTTAGAACTCTCTAGCAGTTTATGTCCTTAGTTTATTGCTAGGTGGTGTTGGAGTCGGCTCTGTATTTTCAATTCATAATTAATGGCCTCTAGTTGTTTCTTTTAATTTTATTGGCATTGCTGCGGTTGGGATGATGACGTTACCATTTATTATACTTACCACCGTATTGTTGGGAAAGAGTATGGGAACCTACTTGATTTTATTTAACTTTTTTGATAAAAATAGAAGTCAAATTTTTCATATAAAGAATTTGACTTCTATTAACTTTTATTTGATGCTCTCTTTATTTACCTTCTGGAATCGTAAACCAAAACGTACATCCTGCTTTTGTATTTTGTTCAACTCCTATTTCACCTGAATGAAGCTCTATTATAGACTTCGCAATGGCGAGTCCTAGACCAGACCCTCCGGTTTCTTTATTTCTGGACTTTTCACCTCGGTATAGTCGTTCAAAAATATGGGGGATATCTTCTGGAGAAATACCGGGTCCTTCGTCTATTATAGAGATCTTCATATATCCTTTTACGTCTTGCCTTCCTACAATTTTAATGGTCCCTTTGATTGGAGAATAACGGATCGCATTTTCTAATAAATTAATAATGGCCTGTTTCATTTTTTCAGAATCTATAAGGACAGGCATCAATCGTTCTGGTAAATCAACATCAACTTCAAGCTTTTTATTCTCGATTTGAAACCACTGATTTTGAAGCGTCTCTAGAATAAGTTGATCGAGATGATAGGATTGCCTATCAAGCGTAACCCCTTCTATATCTAGTTGGGATAATTGAAAGAGCTCATCGATTAAATGGCTCAGTCTTTGTGTCTCAAGATTTAGGGTTCGTAAATATTGTTGAAAGGTTTCTTGATCCTCTACTACGCCGTCTTCAAGGGCTTCTGTAAACGCTTGAATGGATGCGATTGGAGTTCGTAAATCATGTGATATATTAGCAATCAGCTGTTTCCGAGAAGATTCAGATTTAGTTAGATGTTGAAATGTTTTTTGTAGTTGGTTATTCATTTCATTAAAGTTAACAGCCATTGTATGTAACTCAACGATTTTACTTCCCTTTAACTGATCATTAAAGTTTCCTTCCCGAATCTTTTCTGCGCCGTCTGAGATATCTTGAATGGATTTAATAATAGGCTGAGTTAGATAAAAATGAACAATAGTTGATAGTACGGTAGCGACTAGAGTAATTAAAACTAATAAATTAAAAACTTTAGGAGGAAGAACCATCTCAATGTAACTAAAGATCAAGAAAACACCAATGACGCCAATACTGACGAGATTAGCTAAAAGTAGCTGAGTTCTTATTTTCATTGGTTACTCTCCTCCTCAAATTTATATCCTACTCCCCATACTGTTTTTAGCATTTTGGGATGAGAGGGGTCACTTTCAATTTTCTCACGCAATCTCCTCATATGCACAGTAACTGTAGTCGTATCTCCTTCAAAATCTATATCCCACACTTTTTCTAACAGCTGTGAACGTGAGAATACTTGTCTGGGATGAGTTAGCAACAACCATAACATATCAAATTCTTTCATCGTTAATTCAATAGGTTGTTGGTTAAGATACACGCTCCTAGTCGTTTCGTTTACCTCTAAATGGCCTGTTTTTATTATATTTTGCTTTGTTTCTTGATGAGCTTTTTGTACGTTGTCTCTTCCTAAGAGACGAAAAATAGACTTAACCCTTAATACAAGTTCTCTAGGGCTAAAAGGTTTCGTCACATAATCATCTGCTCCATGTGTAAGGCCCATAATTCTGTCCGTCTCTTCCCCTCTAGCTGTTAGCATAATAATAGGTACATCATCTATTTCTCTTATTTCTTCGCATACCTCCCAACCTGTTTTATGAGGCATCATTAAGTCTAAAATAATTAAATCTGGTTGTTGTGCTTTCCATTGAGTAATAGCATCTACGCCATCAGCTGCTAGAAACGTACTATATCCCTCTCTTTGTAAATACCTTCTACAAACATCCCTTATGCTGCTTTCGTCATCTACAATTAAAATTTTTTTCGCCATTACGTCACCTTCATTCGTTCAATAAATAAGGAAAAAAAGAGAATACCTACGTATCCCCTTTTTTCTCTATTTTTAATCTTCATATTAACTTCCGTGATACGTACTATATCCGCCTGGTGCTGCTACAATTGGCACGTGGTAATGCTGTTTTGGATTCGTTACTTTAAAACGAAGTGGAATCTCGTCTAAAAACTCATCCGACGCTTTTGTACCTTGCTTCTCAAAGTAGTCTCCTACAAAGAAATGAATTTCATATGTTCCTTTTGTCATTTCTTTTGGAGAGAGCAATAGATCAACTCGACCTTCGTTATTCGTTTTTGCCGTGTGTAGATAGTTCATTTTTCCATCTTCGTTCACACGGTATACTTTTACTTTTATATTAGGTGCCGGTTTACCCTTTGCCTCATCAAGAACATGTGTAGAAAGGCCGCCCTTTGGTTTTGCTGGAGCTTGTGTTTTCTCCATTTCTTTTGAATCACTTTGATTGCTTGCCGCATGTGCTACAGTATTTCCATCACCAAGTTTTTGTAAAACCTGACCCCCATGTCCTAAACCTAAAAAACCTGCACATGAAAGTACAGCTACTCCTGCAATACTTGCTACATATTTTTTCATTAGAATCTCCTCCTTATTTGGTTTCTACCAATAAGATACCTAGGATAACTTACAAAACTCTAACGAAAATCTTACATTTTTCTTAACTAATTATTTTTATAAAAAATTTTTATTATAAAGATGGATTATAAGAAGGCTCGGTATCTTCCACTTCCTTTTAGATACACTAAATTTTTAGCTTACCACTCAACACTTTGTAAGTAGAGGGATTATGTAGAACTTTGCTAATAAATAGTAACTACTTTCTAAGTATATCAGATCAAGATGGAGGAATTGTTTACGGGAGGAAAGGAGGGGATATTCATACTGGTATTCTTATTCTCGAAATGATTATTATCCAAATAGAACTAAGAACCATTTACACATAGAGTTTATTTAATTAGCCTTTAGTTAACAGATTCGATGGAGAGCTCAATTCCGTAGTTATGATCTTCTCTATAACAAGATTTTTCCTAGCATTTGCTATGTTATTTGCAGGGAGACTACAAGAAAAATGGGTAGGAAAAAAATTTGTTTAAAAAAACCTCTTTTATTTAGCTAGAGGCTTTTTTTGATTTTGCACGAGAAAATTTCTAACGTCTTCAATTGATCAAACCTTAGAACTCAACTTCTATACAGTGTCGAAAATCCCTGTAGTAAAAAGCAAAAAAGTGATTTATTTCGTATATATTATGAATAATAAATAGTGATCTGAGCAAACTAATCAAGACACCGTTAGGTATCGTTATCACTTTTCCGTACAAATGAAAAAACTACCCTTTCTCTCACTCAAGGTAGTTTTTTCATTTTCTAGGCTCTAGTTTAGTTAACATAAGATATTTTCTCCATTCAATCTAAATTTTCAGGTGCCACAATGTTTCATAACGTTTCTTTCATGATATTCTATAATTTATTATAATAGCCCCCTAATAAAAGAACTATTCTTGCATTTTGAGAGTTGAAAGCTGAAGCCGTGTGTTTAACGCCTTCATTTACTACTTCTTGAACCCTTTCATCTAACCTACTTACTGTATATTTAAAAATATACAATACCATGTATTAACCTTTTGACCCAAAGGAGAATGTAAGTAAAATCCCCTAGTAACATAATGATCTTAGCAAAAAACCAATATGCGATATACTTCCCCATTAGATTTCAGAAGTGTATCGCATATTTTTAATCAGTTCTCTTTTTAACCCACTCAGCAACTGTTACATGGTTCAAGCTCAACTTATTTATCTCCAAAAGTCACGTCTATTGAGGGATTATTAATACGATAAGATTCTATCAAATGATAATGAAATTTTTAGAGAGAAGAACCCATAAGGAATCCCTTAGTAAATGTTATGGTTTCTCTTACGATCTTAGCATTACAAATTTGAAAGTGTGTTGTACCGAGTATAGTCTTATCCCCTTCACTTAATAATGTTGTACTCCAATTAGCTGTTACATCCCAATCATTTGATCTCCCTCTCTTATTGCAAGTTACGCTGTCTATTAGTATCGAGTTATCTCCCATATGGAACAACGTTTTGATAATTTCAGCTTTTATCTGATCATTTGTTGTAAACTCTTTATTATTATATAGAACACCTTCCCCAGCGTAATACGAAGGAATTTGATCTAGCTTATGTTGATTCCAGATATGATTGTAAAAATTAAAAATGAATGAGGTGATTTCAAATGATACTAATTCTGCAGGTTGCTTATACGTTTCTAGCGCTAATTTAGTCTGCATCTCTATTCTCCTGTACATTAAAGTTAAAGTATTTTCCATACAAAAAACCTCTCTATTTATAAAATAGAGAGGTTACATATTCTGCAATATGTTTCTTATCTTGCAAAGCAACTAACTTTGCAGGAATTAGCACCTTTTCAAACAAATGTTTGAAGGTTGCTGGGTTTCATAGGGCCAGTCCCTCCACCTCTCTCGATAAGTAGTATAAAATTAAAGATAATTTTACCATATTTAACAGAAAAGTAAAGGAATAAAGGATGGATTAACTGAAATGATTTTGTTATGTCAGTTACATTTAAACCTGAGAAGTAGCTTAAACTAAAAGGAGTGGTTAAGGATCGTCTCATTTATAGAACAATGAAAAGCATTTATAACGGAGGAATAAAATGAATACACTTGTTACCGGATTTAATGGAAAAGTAGGCTTTGAAGTAGCCCGAAAATTAAAAGGAAAAGGAATGCGTATAAGTTGCGCAGTAAGGAATGTAGAAAAGGCTAAACAAAAATATGGAAATGAGTATGAGTTTATAGCTCTTGATTTTTCAGATCCCACTACATTTGAATCTGCCTTAAAAAATATTAATAAGATCTTTCTCATGTACCCTCCTGGTGATCAAATTGAGTTTGAACTATTTTTACATCAAGCAAAAGACAATGGCGTCGATCATATTGTTTATTTATCTGTAAAAGATGTGCAGTTTTTACCATTTATCCATCATTTTAAAAATGAAAAGATGCTTAAAAAGCTGAACGTTCCTTATACTTTTATCCGTGCAGGATATTTTATGCAAAATTTAAATGACTTTCTTGGAAAAGAGATAAAAGAAAGGAACCGAATTTTTATACCCGCAGGAAAAGGAAAGACAAGTTTTGTAGATACAAGAGATATTGCCGAAGTTGTTTACATTACCATACGAGATAGTCAAAAGCATCATAATCAAAAGTACGTAATCACCGGAGATCAAGCGGTTGACTTTTATGAAGTAGCTACTATCATGACAGAGGTATTAGAAACTAACATTCATTACGAAAACCCTTCTGTGAAAGAGTTCAAAGAGTTTATGCTTCAGATAGGAGAGAATGAAGCGTTCATTAATGTAGTAATTGGTATTCACTTTCCAACTAAGCTCGGCTTAGCCAAAGGAATTACTCAAGATTTTGAAAAACTTACACATAAGCAGCCTATAAGTATAAAAACGTATATTAGAGACTATAAAGCAAATTGGATATAACAATTAAGTGAAAATCTATATAGTAAGAGACTATTATGTAACTGGTGAATAAATAAACTATAAAAAACTACCTCTTTTCTAAGAAGAGGTGGTTTTTTTAATGAGAAAAGATCAATTTGAGTGATTTAGTTGAAGCTGCTATCATTTAAAGTAAGAAAACAGATGAAAATTTACCTCGGTTAAGGGATGAAGCTATTTTTTACCTTCAATTGCTTAGATTAGAATAGTTCGTCGAAAAAACAAATTCCATTTATTTGATGAATTTGTATAGCCTGAACTATTCACCTCCTAGTTTTCCTATAATAAATGTAATTAAAAGAAAAATAGTTGCTAGTATAACAACAATATTGAGAAGTAGCATTTCACTTGTTAATCCTAATGTGTTAACAAATATACCTACAAAGGCCCAAAGGATTGTCAAAAAATAAAGCACAGGATAATGAAAACCTTTAAACATTTTATATGACGTAATAGTCGCTAATATAAGGATAAAAAAATTGCCATAATACACCTGTTAAATTATAAACATGAAGTCCATAAAAACTTAAGGCAGCAGCTATATTTGCAAATACAGCTACAGTAGTCCATCCAAAATAGAGAGAAAATGCACCGTATACAATTCTTTTTTTAAATTCTTTTTGGGGATTATCTATAATTTTGCAATAAATAACAAAAAGAAAGGTACCCATAAAAATAAAAATTAAAACTGTAAGAGCTAATAGTTGCTCTTTCGCACATATTAGCCATAGATCAAATCCAATAAAAGTAAGAATACTAAAGATTGATATTTCATCATATAGACTTTCTTTATAGCTAGAAGGAAGTATCTGTAAAAATCCATACAACACTGATCCAACTATAATAATCCCCCATATAACGAAAGTATAACCTGCTGGAGTAATGAATGGTTCCGTTTTCCCATTATCATTAAAGCTATTACTTGACACTAAGAGTGTAAACAACGGTTGAGTTAATGAAAATAGCAATACTAGTATACGAATAATGATCTTTTTATAATTCATGAGCAATCCTTTCAGTTATAGTCTTATTTATTCTTTTCCTTTGTATAGTTATAATTATTGTTTAATTTATTAAGGTATAGTATAAGACTGTGAAATTAAGGCTACATAATTGCCGTTATAAAAAGGGAACTTATACATATTCAATTTTTTCCCTCAATATGAGTCGTTTAAGCTTTTTTATTCATAATAAGGATTGTTACAGTAGCATTATGAGTATTGAATAGTCTTGTTGCAGAATACAAAAACTTAAACCGTTATTGACAGAAAAAATAATTTTCCCTGTTATAAAATTAAAGACCTGTCCCTGGCATCAGAAAACAAATTCTGTATTCTATATTCATCTAATCTTTCCCTGGTAAGGTAGTATATGTTCTCTTTTATTTATAAGCTTAAATAGGAAAGCTTATAGCAGTAGCTACATAGTATTTAAAGAATAGCAAATTTGTTCATTATACTGCTGAAAAATTGTAATTGAGGGTTGATTAACAGATGTTTGTTTTTATTTTCACACTACTAGCAACACTTCTCCTGCTAACTTTATTATGTGTATTCATTTCTAAAAGATTATCCAAAAAGCTAACACGTAAGAGGAAACAATGGTGGCTTATCGCTCATGTTCTCTCTGTCATTATTTATTTCAGTGGTATTTTTGGGCAGCTTTTAGTCACGGTTGCAATGACCTTCTTTTCTGAAAAAGCACAGATTTACGTAGGAATTTTACTTGTTAGCTCTTTTGATCATTATTTAACAATACCCGGTGCATTAGCCTCTTTATTCACAGGAATATGGTTAGCTTTACGTACTCATTGGGGAGGGCTGACAAAATATTATTGGGTTTTAGTAAAATGGATAGGTAATATGTGTGCAATCCTATTGGGGTCATCAATTACTGGCAATGTAGTATATAATTTATTTCCAAAAATTCTTTCCAGTGACTTACAACCTTTACAAAATCCACTCTATTTTCAGAGCCGGCAAATGCTATTCATCGGTATTGGAATAAGTTTTATTCTTTTAGGATCTTTAGTCATTATCTCTTATATAAAGCCTTGGGGGAAAAGAAAAGGAGCTGGATAAACTGGCAAACAATCAAACCAGCAATTCAAATGAATTATTAGTATATGGTGCTCAACAAGCAATTGATCAAATGAAATATGAGATCGCGAGTGAGTTTGGTGTAACTTGGTCCTGATACAACGGCTCGTGCAAACGGATCAGTAGGTGGCGAAATTACAAAACGTCTTGTACAATTGGCAGAACAACAACTTGGAGGAAGAAGTAGCCGATAAAGGGCTGCTTTAAACTTCATAGATATAGATATGGAGAGGAGAAATGGGAAACCACTTCTCCTTTTCTTATGTTAACGTATTTTTCTGGACTTTTTATAGGTATAGTCTGGAGATTCCTAAACAAACTAAGGCTATAAATGTGTAAAAGGATGCTTATGATGAACAGATTAATTAAACCTCTTCATGGCTATTTTTTAATGATTATTTCTACAGGATTTATGGTTCATGTCCTGATTTTACCGAACATCTTAACCGCAGCTAAAAGAGACTCATGGGTAAGCGTGTTGCTTAGTATTTTTCCTATTTTAATGATTAGCTTTCTTATCTATTCTATATCTCGTTCTCTAAAGCAACAGCCTTTATTTCTATTTTTAAAAGACCATTATAGCATCCCTGTAGGGAAGGCTCTAGCGTATCTATTGGCTATCCTTTTATTATCGGAAGCCTTTGTCACAATGAAGCACACTTTGTTCTGGGCTAAAGCTAATTACGCAAAAGACGTACCTAGTATGATAATTGTAGTAGGCGGAAGTGTTCTCTGCTATTATGCCTCTTCAAAGGGACTAAAAACAATTGCTATTTTAGCACCTCTCTTCTTTATAGCTGTTACGTTATTGGGCTTTTTTATAGGTATAAGCAATATTCCTAAAAAAGACTATCAATTATTATTTCCGATAATTGAGGAAGGCTTGGAACCAACATTAAAAGGAATGATCTATGTATGTGCAGGTATCTTTGAAATCGTATTACTTTTAGTTTTCCAAGGTTATTCTAAACAGCCCTTTTCGTTTAAAGGGATTGTTCTTCTAAGTTTCATATTAATTGGGCTGACACTAGGACCTTTAATGGGAGCTATTGCAGAGTTTGGTGCTGAAGAAGCTGCGAGAATTCATAACCCAGCCTACGAGGAATGGAAATTACTATCTATTGGGCGTTATATTACCCGGGTAGACTTTCTTTCAGTCTTTCAATGGCTAACAGGAGCACTGATTAGAGTTAGCTTATTCGTTTTTTTGACGAATGAACTATTTCAGTTTAAGAAAAAGAAGTTTTCTCTTCTTATTCTATATAGTCTATTAATGATAGGGTCTCTACTTCCATGGAATCAAGCTGATTTCACACATTGGCTCTATACCTTTTATTTTCCTATTATAGCTGGTGCCTTAAGTATCTATGTTATTATGCTTCTCATCTTAATTAAAGTGAAAAGGAGATGAATAAGGTATGAATTCTTCTTCCCCGCAAAGCCAACGTATTTTATCAAAGAATGGCTTGTACTATCTGTTTGACTCTCAATCAGATGTTCATATCAGTTCAAAACTCTTTGATCATGAAGAGCATAAACAGGAGATCCTATTGCTTTATGCCAAAGGCATGATAGAGACCAGACTCATTTATGAGTTTGTTCTACCTCGTGTTTTTGATCTGTTTCATCAGGGAGAACGCTTATACTTGGAAAACCTTAGTCAATTTCTTGAAGTGGTAGAGATTAAATACTCTTCGCGTTTGCAAGAAGAACTGTCACTATTAATATTCTCGGGCCAACTCTTAGTATTTGACTGTCAATCAGAGAGCATGTACTCGGTAAATATTGCAAACCCTCCTCAAAGAAGCGTTGATGAGTCAAATATGGAGGTATCTATTCGTGGGCCCCGAGACGGATTTGTAGAAAGTGCAGAAATTAATACCGTACTTATTCGACAGCGTTTAAAAACACTTTCTTTAGTTACAGAAACATATACCTTAGGTACAAGAAGTAATACGAATGTTACTCTTCTCTACATGGATGACATTATTAGCCCTGATATATTAGATACAATAAAATGTCGATTAAGCGAAATCAAAATGGACATTATAAGTAGCAGTTACCAGGTGGAAGAACTATTATATGATCGAACGTTTTCTCTCTTGCCACTGTTAGATTATTCAGGTAGACCTGACTATGTAGTTCAGTCCCTTAACCAAGGTCGGTTTGCTATTTTAGTGGATGGAAGCCCAAGTTGCTTAATTGGACCGGTTAATTTAGAGTTTCTTATTAAAAGTCCGGAAGATAATCAACTTAGCTTTTTTTATGCCAGTATTTCAAGATTCCTAAGATTAAGTGCACTTGTAACGACTATCTTATTACCAGGATTGTGGACAGCGTTAACATCTTATCAACCTGATCAAATTCCATTCCCTTTACTTGCAACGGTTGCAGTATCTAGACAGGGCTTACCCCTATCGGGTCCTTTAGAGTTATTTGTTATGCTTGTTTTTTTTGAGTTGTTTAAAGAAGCCGGTATACGATTGCCTAAGTCTGTAGGGCAGACGGTAGCTGTACTAGGGGGACTTATTGTAGGAGATGCAGCCATTAGAGCAGGGCTTACCTCCCCTTCCACACTTGTCATAGGAGCAGTTACAGTTATTTCAAGTTATACATTAGTCAATCAAAATGTGGCGGGAAACATTTTAATCCTACGTTTTTTCATCTTTGGATTGGCTTCGTTCTTAGGGCTATACGGATTCTTTATAGGGGTCTTTTTTGTACTCTTCTACCTCGCTAGTTTAGAAAGTTTTGGGCAACCGTATATGGTTGGTTTTCAGATGCTTGAAAAAGGAGACTTGCTGAAAACCTTTTTAAAAGCGCCCTTTAAATACCTAAAGGAACGAAATCATGCCTATTCCCCAGTCGATTCTGATCGTCAAAAGGAGTAATTTAATGAAAAAATTTTTGTTAATTACAAGTTGTGTTTTTCTACTTTGTTTATCTGGGTGCTGGGGAATGAAAGAAGTACAACATCAAATTTATATCACAGCGTTAGGGTTAGACTTTAAAAAGGGACAATATTATGTTTATTTTCAAGCACTTAGCTTTTCAAATGTAGCTAGACAAGAAGGAGGTTCTTCTTCTTCTGAAGAACCTCCGGTTTTAGTAGGCACGGGAAAAGGAGATACCCTAGAAGAAGCGTTTGATTACATTCAAAGGAGTTCTCCTTCTCCGTTATACTTTGGTCATATCAGTACACTCTATTTTACTCCTTCAATGTTAAAGCACCATCTAAATGAATTTCTTGATTACGCAGGGCGTACGGAAGTAATCCGTTACAATACGGGTGTTTTCAGTATAAAAAAAGACATAAAAGAAGCCATGTCTTTAAATGGTTTTTTCGGAAAATCTCCTGCTTTTTCATTTACGTTTAATCCTGGAGAAGTTTTGGAAAATGATTCTTTTATTCCAACCATTACGTACCAAAACCTTATTCAACGATACAGACAACCAGTAGGCTCCATGTTAATTCCATCTATAAAAGTAGAAGAAAGCCAATGGCAAGAAGGTGAAAAACCTAAATCAATTGTCAAGATTTCAGGAGGATACCTTCTCGCTCACAAGAAAATAACAGGCTGGTTAAACATAAACGAACTAGAAGGAATAAATTGGCTTGATAAGGATACAACAAGACTTTATTTAGTCTATAATGAGAAAAAAATAGGCGTGAAAGTTAAAAGACCACGGGTTAAAATTAAAGTCATGGGAGCCGAATTGACCCCTCATTATAGGATATCGGTAAAAGTTCCTGTAACGATTCAAGAAAACTTAAAAGAAATATCCCAAACAGAGATAAAACATATCGTCGCAGCCCAAGTCCAGAAACAGATTAAGCGAACGTTTCAAAAAGGTCTTGATCTGCATACTGATGTACTTAATCTATCTGAAAAAGCTTATCGCTTTGACCGATATCATTGGACTATCCAAGAGCTTAATGAATTAACTTCAGACTCCATTGACTCTATTAAGGTAAAGGTCACCTTAGTAAATACCAGCGCTTATAAATAGAGAGGGGAATTATTTATAGAGATAAAAAAGAGTGCCAATTAATCATTTACCCTGACAGACCTTTTGTAATAGTTGATATTTTATTAGTTCCTTTAGCCATCCGGGCAAATTAAGATTCTTGATTCACTATGATACTTGGTATGTTGATCCGGGCTACGCCTTATCTTTTGTACAAATGTTGTAGCACATTATTTGCACTACAATGCAACCCTTAGTTGCTACCGGGTACATCAATTATCGTAAATTGGCTTACCGATAGCTATAAAACCAAAAAAGCGCAAACCCTTATATATGGTTTGTACTTTTTTAGTTGCGAAATAACAATAAAAGAACGGGTTCCCCTTTTTATTAGATAGTTTGGTATATAACAAAATATACAATAATTTCAATGCTTTTTTATAGGTTTAAAAAGGTCTGTTTAGAGATTTAAATAGACCTTTTATCATTAGTTTTTTCTGCGTCTAAAAAGGTGTGCATTTTTAGACTATTTTATTTTGAGCCAATTATAAAATAAAAAAGCTTTACGAAACCTTTCGCAAAGCTTTTGTAACCCTCTATATTATCCGATTACTCTTCTTATTTCCTCTATATTTAATCCCGTAAACTTTGCAATATCATCCAAAGTCATACCATTCTCATACATGCTACGAATCAATTGAAGTTTCCCTTTTTCTACCCCTTCTTCTAATCCTTCCTCACGAGCATGGGCTAGTTTAGCTTGTTCATCAAGTAGCAATTTCTCACGGGCTTCATATGCGCTTCGGAATGAAGAATCATGACTCATATTTTCCCATTTATGCATCGCTTTTTGTAGAATTGGATCTTGATTCATAGCAATCTCCTCCAATGTTTGAGTTAAATGTTCATCTTCATGAGCTGGTAATAATAATATCCAACGAACGAATGCATTTTCCCACGGGTTGACTTTTTCTTCCCGCCACTGTTTCACAAGCTTTGGAATTTCCACAAAATGAATTTCAATATCATCGCTTAAAACACGTTGCTTTGTTGTGTCCCACAGTTGACCTGTCGTCTGAAATTCTTCATCTGAAGAGAATAAAATGAAATCCAATAAATTAATGGTGATGGTTTTTCGTAAAGCACGATAAGGCATCCCCTCTTGCATTTGTGACGTATATAATTTACTCCAATAATACAAAGAACGCTTGACCATATCATGCGTATTACGAAGTTGAATCTCGATATTCACCTGTGTTCCGTTACTCAATGTGGCTAGTAAATCTAAGATAGATAACTTGTCATCTTCGTAAGCCTTGTGAAGGTGTGGGTCTTCCAATTGAAGAGACGTAATGGGTGCTTCTAGAGACTTTTCTAAAACAGCGTTTAAAAAACCTGTTAAGATGTCCTCGCTACCTTTGGTACCAAATAATTGTTTAAAAGCAAAATCAATTCGTAAATTCACTAATTTTGTGGACATGAATTCCTCTTCCTATCTTTCTTATTTCTTACCCTTATTTTATAAGATAGCAGGATGTGTTTGCAAATGTTGAAAAGAAAACTAACTAGTCGTCATGATCATTAAACTAGAAGTTATTGTGGATTGATATAGTCTCAATTAGGTTACTATGGTATTCATGGTAAACAAGGTACAGCGTTAGCTCTGGCTTACCCATGAACGTTAACAGAAAGCAATGTTTGAGATTGCTTTTTATTAGATCCTTTATTACACACCTTTTTAAAACAATTTTTTTCTTATCAAACTAACTGTGCAGGATAACACAATAAATTTGTTGTATAGATACGTAGTAAGTGTTACGCCGAAAACGAACCTACGTTCTTTAATTTGATTAGCTATAATTTATTGAAATCTAAATAAAATTTTAAAAGAGGTGTTTTTCATGGTTTTAGGAATTTATCCTTATTTAGTTATGAACGGTAATGGACAAGAAGCTGTTAAATTTTACGAGAGGGCATTGAATGCAAAAGTTATTGGTGTTCAGACTTTCGGAGAAATGCCCGGAAATCCAGAATTCCCTACTCCTATAGAAGCAATAGATCGTGTAATGAATGCGCATTTAAAAGTTGGTGATACGGATTTAATGCTTTCTGATACATTCCCAGGCCAACCATACCAAATTGGATCACAAGTAACGATAGCTATCACCATAGGCAGCGTAGAAAAATCAAAAGAAGTGTTCGAAAAACTAAAAGAAGGTGGGCAAATAGAAATGCCACTTCAAGAAACTTTTTGGAGTCCATCATATGGCCAAGTAACAGACAAATTCGGTGTTACTTGGCAAATTTCAACACATATTGACGATAATGAGTAATGGATGAAAAGTTAGTTGTTTAACTAAATCCATTATTTATTGAACTAAAGATGTATACAATATAAAGCTTAAAAACAGAAAAACCACTAGGATTGGGGTGCAGTGCAATTCTAGTGGTTTTTCTGTTTAAAAATCGTTATATTCTTCTAGATCGTCATCGTCTAATGAGCCGGATATGTTTTCTAAATCTGCAATCTTTCCTTCTTTCAGTTGGAGAACCTTTGAAGGCTCTTCTTCTTTGAAGGAATCGTTTCCTACAAAATCTGTTGTTTTTGCTAATGTTTTTAAATCAGCTAATTCATTCTTGATATGTTCAAGTATTTCGTAGGTTTTTGTGTCTTCCATTTCTTTTCTTTCAGTAGATGAATCATCTAGATCACGTAGAATTAAAGATGAAATATAATCCCCTAACTTACGCGATTTAGCGTATGTAGCTAGTTTATTATAAACTTCATCACTCAAT
>Ga0102589_1001691_pt1 | contig 28520 bp, 28 predicted proteins | sample AraplaMF_Col_mLB_FD_76858 | JGI IMG/M metagenome (GOLD analysis project Ga0102589, IMG submission 76858) | Arabidopsis root microbial communities from the University of North Carolina, USA - plate scrape MF_Col_mLB | ecosystem: Host-associated > Plants > Roots > Endosphere | place: USA...
AATATTGCTTTAGCACATTATCGTTCAACGAAGTCGGAATTCCATTGATGTAGCCGAAAATTTGAATGTTTTGCAGCATAGGCGATGTATCCCAATTGTTCGAATTCCTAATCAGCGGAGTCATTTTGTCTAATGCTATCGGATTGGGATCAAGGGTTTTAGTAGGTCCGGGGTTTCGAATAATCTGAATTTCATTCTGAGATACCTGATAGGTAAAGACTTCCCTTACATTTTTCACTTGAAAGGATTGATACAGCGGGTATGCCTGAAATAGCGGAGCACAATACCCGACATCTACATAGTAAGGTTGATCGAGATCCACGCGCAAACACAAGTGGCCAGGGTCCATGTACATATAAGAAACGGAAAATCCAAGCCGGGATAGCAGCCAATGAAACCCTATTGCATTTGTCCAGCATGTTCCTCCCATCCCTTTGTTCACGATGCGCTCGATGTACGTACCAATGGGAGGAACATAGTTGCATGTTTGATTTCCTTTTTCCCAATCGAGTATCTTCGTTAGCGTTTCCCATTTCACTCTTTCTTGATGTTTTTGGATTAGTTCATTAAAAAACGTCAAGCTGATCTGTTGCTTGTTAACCGACAGAAAATGAAGAAACCGAGTAACTAACGCTTCTTGTTCCATAGTGAGCTCCTTTTAAGTAATTTCGCCATATTCATCCCAATGATCAAGGCGTCTATTTGAGCTACGTTCCTTTACTCTAGAACTTTCTTTAGATTATACCGTTTATGATGTTGTGTGCTTCAAATAGAAATCTAATGCCTGAAAATCAAATGTATCTAAATGAATTAATTGTACTTCATACTTTCTAGCAACCACTTTCAAATCGGTTAATAGTTTTGATCCTAAGCCATTCTTTCTGTATTCTTCCTTCACCAAAAGTGCATCGACGTACAAACATTTCCAAGCGTAATCAAAACAATTGATTCCCGCAATTATGTTTCCATCCTCATCCTTGATATGCTTATTAATTTCAGCAAAAGGAACCTTTAGTTTAAATGATACATTCGATTCGTTATACTCAACGATTCTCTCTTCAATAAAGTCAATATCTGCTTTTGTACTGGTAATGATAGAAAATGAGCTCATATAAATCACCTGTTTATTAGTTGTTATACTTTAGTTCTTTTCAGCTAACGTTCATGGTTCACAATGTATGAATCGGCTTCTTCGAAATCCTCTATTGATCACTTTCTATGAATTAACCATTCTGTAGCCTAGAATTGGGTCGCTACACTCTTCACTCTCTCCCTCCGTTTCTTATCTTTCTCATGTCATCATTCAATTTACATACCATTCACAACATGGTAAAATATAGGTAATTAATTCGGAAGAAGGAGGGCTGATATTGAAGACTGCATCGATCATAAAAACAATCGGAGAACTAATTCATGACACTAGATTTGCATCGAATATAACGATTACGCAGTTATCAGAGCTGTCAGGCATAAATAAAGGTACGATATCAAGGATAGAGAAAAGCGAAATAAAACGACCAGATTTTTCAACTATAAGGCTATTAACCACTTCATTGGATATCCCTTTTGAAACATTGGTTGATTATTACGTCGAAGGTGAAAAAAGATCAGACTTATTGTTTGATATTTTGCAAGCGACGATAAAGCAAAAGAGCAGTAACGAATTAATACGCAAGGTTGCAGTTAAGTATCTCAAGGCTCCGAATGAAGACAGCGTTGACTTAACAGAAAAGCTATATAAATACATCGGTTCCATTGAAGACACCTCCATGAAATTGTCCTTATATGACCTCATCATAGAACACTCGCGTTCGCACGGAATAATGCCCTATATAGCTAAAGGTTTGTACCAAAAGTACTTGATTGAAAGAAATGACTTCATGCGAATGAAGGGAACTTATTTCGATGGGAAGTATGTTATTCACTACATCGATTTTCTATCCAAAGAAGAACGAATCGAGTTGTATTATAAACTAGGAATCCATACATACAACTTAAGGCTCTACAACGAGAGCGTTGAATATTGTAAGAAAGTATTTGTAGAGGATGATGACAGCAGTAGTCCTTACAGAGTACATGCTATCGCTGTCCTTAGAGATTGTTTTTTTGCTTTAGGTGAATACAAAGAGTCGGAGATATATTCAATTCAATATAAACAATTCAACTATCCTAACACTCAAGAACATGTTGTATTGATGGAAGCTTTATTTAAAGCGGTTAAGGGGAACGAAGACCAAGCTATTAAAGAACTCAAATCATTTTTTGAAACATGTAGTGACGCATTTATTCTCCCAGCAGCAAGACATCTCATACGATTGTGTTTAGATCAAAATCGCATCGATGACGTTAAAATTGCTTTGGAGAGTGGTAGAGTGAACTCATCCATCATGACCAAAAGTAATCCATTAACTTATTATGGATACGGGGAATTTCTGAAACTGCAAGGTGATTATTACTTAGCTATAGGGGAAATTGAAAAATGTATAAATGCTCTAATGGATGGAGCGTTGTGCTTTTCAAAAATTAGCGATACAATCAAGGAGAAAGAATGTCTTCATAAGATTTTACATATACATTTAGAAAATAACACCTCCATGAGTAAAGACATTCTTGAAAAACTTAGCGATTATTATTCTAATAGCACCAAATAAACGGAGGGCTAGGTATGAAAAACTCATTGAAGAGACTATATTTTAAATCCCTTCTTTTCACAGTCGTATTTATAACAACCGTCGCGGCATTTGGTGATACAGGTGTTATCCATCCATGGTAGGCAGTGAAAAAGAGCAGCGCCAATAAGGTGCTGCTCTTTTTCATTTTTCGACACGGAGTTGCAGTGGGATTTTTTCACACATTTGATTTGTAACGTACATTATACTCAATGGAGAGATTGTGTACGTGAGGTGAGATGCTATAGATTCTTTGGATGATAAAATTGTTGAACTAAGGAAGAAGTTAATCAAGATTGTCGAGAATAATAAAGGAGGATTTTCAAACGAAGAGGTAGTTCTTATCAGCCAAGAACTAGATAGATTAATACTAGAAATGCAGAAGAAGAAACGTTCGAGAAATTAACGCTTGTAACTAGCAATTCCGAAATGTCCTCCAGGCACTGCTCTAAATTCCCTTCTTTTATTATACCTTAACTTTAAAGGTTAGTAATGCATTGGTTTGGCTAATAATATTAACAGGTTGTATGGTAATTAGCTGTCCCTATGTCCATCATGGGGACATTTTTAGTGTTCATGGATACGGTGAATTCAAATAATTAGTAATTTATTATTGTTGTTGTCATCTGTACGGTGAACTAATAATAGGAAACCTTATATATCAAGGCTTTTTTATTATATAATAACTTTAGTTCAACAGACATCATCTGGTACGGCTGTTCGCAGTAGAACCCTAATTATATGTATATATCATCATATAGACACAAAGTTACCCTTTTAACAAAAAAACCCTTATTCTGAATAAGGGAAATAAATTTGGATTTATGTCAGTCAACTATTTGTCAAGATGATGAACTGGACTACGCCAAAAACAATTAAGATGATGACAAGAACTAAAATAACTGCAATAGTTCTAAGAATAAATTTCAAAATTTTACTAGTTTCCTGATCCATAAATATCACCTCCTACATTTAAGGTATTAAATAACGGACAACATTATGAGTTGTCCGTTATTTATTTTACAATATTGACCAGTAATTAACAACAACTAGCTTAATTGCTACCCCAAAACATGTCGTGTTCGATTTCTTTTGTTACAATGTCGCCGATTCCCCCAACTTCAATTCGCAAGGTCAGGTCACCTTTGATTTGGGCACTTCCACCAGTTTTCTTGCTGTTGATTTGAACTGTCGATTTACTACTACTGTGTTTGTACGAGTTCATCGGATGAAACCCATACAATCCACTATCCGTGGTTGGAGTGCCAATGACTTTATCGTTTTTATCGTACTTAGCGATGACAAACGCTTTCATCCACCAAACCCCGTAGTCGTAGAATGTCGACTCATCTGTCTTTGTATACTCGCCATTTGCCAGAGTCTCGATTGTTGTTGTATTTTGTACTTGCATGGAAGCGTTATGTGTGGAAAACTCGCTAAAATAATTCAACAGGGCGGCGTATTCATCAATCGAATTGATTTTAATAGAATTTGCACCAACGTCTGAAAGCAATTGCGGCTCCCCCCCTCTTGTAAATCCTGTTGCTTGCTCAACTTCTGCGTACGTGCTAAATTTCCCCGCATATTTCGCAAAATACTCTGTCGGGACAATATCACGTACCGTTGGTGACTGCGCTACGACTACTCGCTGATCTGGTGATTCAACTTGCTTGGGGCTTGCGGATACAGCCGACATGAACAAGCTGCAACTAAGAAGTAAAGTCAAAGATGCAATAGATACTTTTTTCATTTTCTAATTCCTCCTATAATTTGATATATTTAGAAATTATCTAAATGTTGATCTTAATTTAACATGTGCTCAAACACCTGTCTGTCGAACAATGATGGTATATAAAATATTTTTTAGATTTGTGTAGTCAATATGTCGATATATGTAATCTATAGTTTTTAATAGCATTCTAGTAGGAAGTGACATTTGTTGTTTACGCGCTGTATATTTGATTTTCAAACCAATAAAAAAAGATGCCCTATTCGGAGATCTGAAGTGCACCCCTTATAGTAGACATTGGATAAACACCCCTCGTGTTACGTCCAATGAATCTATTATAGGGGGTGCATTTTTTATGGCTATTAAAGGGCAGAAGTTCAAAACATATTCAGAAGAACTAAAGGCTGAAGCTATTCGTCTGCATGTCGAGGAAAAGTGGACTTATCGGCAGATCAATGAACATTTCGGGATTCATGATAAACAGCGGATGAAGAAATGGATGAGAAAATATCGAGAGAAGGGTCAATTCGGACTTCTAGATCAGCGGGGAAGACGCCAGCAGTATATCGACCAAGATCGCTACGTGAATCAGCTAAAACGGGAGAACAAAATGCTAAAAAAGTGTTTGGAAATCTGGGTGCAGGAGGTACGACTCACAAGTATAGAACGATAAAGGAAGCAGCAGTCGAGTACAACATTAGAGATTTATGCAAAGTGTTCGGTGTCTCTAGAAGTGGATACTATGCTATTTTAAAGAGGCATGAGGTGGATCATGATAAGCCATTGAAAGACTTGATTCAGAATGTTTATCAGAAGTACGACGGTAAGTATGGATATCGACAAATCCAGCTGTTCCTACTTCAAGATCACGGTGTGTGGGTAAACCACAAGAGGGTTCTACGCTTGATGCAAACCATGAATTTACGATCTAAGATCCGCCGAAAACGTCGTTGTAACTATTCCTCTTCCACAGGTGGACGAGTGGTTGATAACTTGCTACAACGGCAGTTTCAAGCCGAAGTTCCCAATCAAAAATGGGTAACCGATGTCACTCAGTATCGTGTAGCAGATAAATGGCTGTACCTTTCGGCCATTAAGGATTTGTTCAATAATGAAATTGTAGCTTATCATATGAGCTTGCGTAACGATAATCAACTTGTTCTCCAAACGTTTGAGAAAGCCTTCAACAAGACGAAAGACGTGACTGGATTGATCGTTCATAGCGATCAAGGGTTCCAATACACGTCCTACGCTTACCATGACATGCTGCCGAAGGTTGGCGCCCAAATCAGCATGTCTCGGAAAGGCAATTGTTACGATAATGCCTCTATGGAGAGCTTCTTCTCGCATCTCAAAACGGAAGGGCTCTATCCTTATCATATCCGAAGTTTGGACGAGGCACAAAGGCGAATTGAAGAATATATTCATTTTTATAATCATAATCGGCCACAAAGAAAGCTAATGATGCTGCCGCCAGTAGAGTACCGACGACAGCTTGCTGCTTAGGTGTTTTTCTATGTCCACTAAATGGGGTCTTGACCATGGGCACGGCTAGATATCGATGTCTCTTTCGTATGCGAATACAAGCCTACCTCACCGCGTTCGTTGTAAACGTAAAGCGGATGGTAAAGCTAATAGAGCAAAAGCAGCCTATTCCTCAAATGAGGATAGACTGCTTTTTTCTCTCAAGGGACTCTTTTTTTCATTTTTTGTCTTTCACCTCAATAAAATTGAGGCTTTTGCAGGGCTCTCTATTCGAGGCATTCTTACTGAAACTTATAACAGCAAATATGCTTTTGTCGCTTCTCATGAATGCATGGCTATCCGGGTCTGTCAATATTTTTGTGTAAACCAATTTATAAAGTGACTCCCCTTAAGGGGAGAAGTTCGCCTTCAGCGTAGATGTTGGCCAACTCGATCCGGAAAGAAGACAGAGAGCTGAAGTAGCATTTGCCCCCAATTCTGTACACGACCTGTCCACTTACGGACGACATCCATGGTAGAGAGATATAGCATTTTGAGCAAGGCTTCATCGGACGGAAAGATGCTCTTCCCCTTCGTCACTTTACGCAGCTGTCGGTGGTAGCTTTCAATGGTTGTATAAATGAGCTTTCGTATCTCTGGTAGGTACTTAAAAAAGGTCGCAAGTTCATCCCAAATTATTGCGCCAGGAGCGGACAATCAAGGGATATTTTGTTCCCCACTCTTCTTCAAAGCGATCAAGTTCTAAGAGGTCGGATTCTTTTGTTACTGCTTTGTAGATGGGTTTGAGATCTGCCGTTACCTTTTTGAGATCCTTGTAAGAAACATAACGGGTTGAATTTCGAATTTGGTGAATGATGCATTTTTGAATATCTGTTCGTTAATAGCCGTATTAGCTTGAGAGAACCCTGTCAGGTTGTCCACACACGTGATAAGAATGTCCTGTACACCGCGGTTTTTCAGCTCATTAAGCACATTGAGCCAGAACTTTGCCGACTCATTCTCACCGATCCACATGCCGAGAACGTCCTTATTGCCATCTAAATCAATTCCTATGACCATATACACTGCTTTGTTTACAATTGCTCCGTCTTGCTTTACCTTAAAGTGAATGGCATCAAGAAAGACAAGCGCGTATATGTTTTGCAGTGGACGATTCTGCCATTCCTTAATCAGTGGCATGATTTTATTCGTTACGTTGGAGATGAGTGTTGGTGAATCTATTCCGTAAAGGTTGGCGAGATGATCCTGGAACTGACCCCTTTGGCATAGAGAGCCACAATCTGATCCTCAATGCCCGTTACGTTTGATTGGTGTTTCTTAACGACCAGTGGTTCAAACTCACTTAGACGGTCTCTAGGGACGGATATTTCTTGCTCGCCATATTCACTGATGACTGTTTTACGGCTTTTCCCGTTTCGGGCGTTGGGTGTCGTCTTGTTCTTCACTTCATGCTTCTCATAGTGTTTGTTGCAACGTAAGAATGCTTAGTTTTGCAGCAATTGTTTATGCAGCAAAAGTAACTGGTTTTATATGGAGAGATGGGCATGATAGGCTTACTAGCCTCTACGAATCCTGTGGCTGCCCCTTCGCAATGAATCATGCCCATAAAGGCTCCATGTCGAACCTATGCATAAACCTTACTCGTTGATGTATATTTATAAAATTTTTGGCTGCAAAATTCGGCACTTTTCGATTGCCAAAAACTTCATAGCCCAGATGTGTTTCCATCTCAGCTTCTAGCATCTCCTGAAGCGTTTCAGCAAAAAGTTCCTTCAGTGCATTCTGTGCATCCTGCGCAGTTACCAGCTTATTTTCCTTGATGAACTGACGCAGTTTCTCTTTCGACCACAGTCCCATGTGCTCTCCCAACTTTTCCTATTTTACAGACTCGGTAAAAGCACCACTCAATTATTCAATTCCTAATATCGCATTTCTAGGGATAATCCTACTACTTATTCCAGTGTTTTTCTGAATAAAATCAAATATATCAAACATTAGTTTTGCAGTTATTTCATTATACTCATCAGCAAAAATATCCTTTAATGATTTTCTCTCTTCTTTTCTTGGCATTATCACAGCATATATTACAACATCTAAGTACCTAAGTATGTCTTTAGATTCTCTAGGTCGTCTTAGAATCGTTATACAAAGTTCCACAAGAGAGTCGAAAAATTTTGGTTTATAATCAAGAAACTCTTTAAGTTCATCGTAATTTTTAACGGTTGATTTAAATATTTTATTTACAATATCCAGTACCGACATATATTTATCAAGATTATAGACACCATCATATAAAAATAATAATGTGCCAGATTTAATATCACTGAGACTAGTCCGTAATATATAACTACACAGTTTGAATAAAGCAATAGTAAATAATATAGCATAATCGGCGACTAGTAGCTGGTGATTTTTATTCTCATGATAAAGCTTGGAAGAGTATTTAGATAAAATATCAAGAATATTATGAATCTTTGTATGGTCTTCATCCATCCAATAATGATATTTCCTATATTCTAATAGTTCAGCAATTGCCTTTTCAGAGATTCTCTCTTGTTTATGGAAACTCTCTTCTGAGAACAATTCATTATTAGTTATTGAATCAATTCCATATATTCTTTCCAACGCAATGATATTTTTCCCATCCATCAATGATATATCAAACTTATTCCCAATTTCCCGAAGGTTGGTTGGAATTACCTTTTTACCCATTACCATGTATCCTTTAGAATTTCCTACGTGCTCCATAATACCCTTAAGCCAAAAAATTCTGTTTGTTGGACTAACATTTTCACCATTTTTACAATCAACAAGTAAGTTACTAATTTGGAAATCTTCTTGAATACTAAATCCCCATACATCAATATCAGTTATTTCACCAATTCCATCTTTTCTTCCTACATTTTCATACTCACCAAAGCTAGCTAACTTCACATCAATCCTCCCATAATAGCCCATTTTCCAAAGGATCTTTTTGAAATTAATTTTCAATTCCATGTCAAGTTCAGCTGGCGGTTTTTTCTTAAGTTCAGTGGTTTTACTTGTTTTTTTATATTTTCCCGCATTTGATGATTTTGCTTTTCCTTCACTAACAAGGCTGTTAAAATTAGCATCTGAATTGCTTCTCTTAGATGACACATTTGTTCTTTCTAATATAAGATAATCTTCCTTACTTTCAATTTTTAGTTCCATTTGGTCAAAGTCATTTTTAACAGTTTCGGGGGTTGATTCTTCTCGTTTATCCATGTTGTCTTTTCCCTCCTTTGTATGTGTATGCACCTTGGATACAACTCATTAATTCTTTTGCAACAACTGGAGACACTTCTTTTTTCTTGTTGGATTCTTTAATTGATTTAAAATTACTTAAACTAGTTCCTCTTGTACCTAAGAATTGTTGAATTTCCGCAGCTTCGCCGTCAGACTCACCTAATTTTTCACCATGCGTCAATAATTCAATTGCAAGCTTTACTGCTTGTATGTTTTCTTGAGTATCAATTAGTTTAAAGGAGTACCATTCTCCCCCAGTATGATTAAGACTCCCAATGCCCTTAGAAGCCAGTAAAAAGTATTGCTCTTTGGCTACAGTTGTAGAACGTAAAGAATAGTTATTACTACTGCTAATTAATGCATTTAGTATATAAAAAGGATTTGATATAGCGTATTTCGCAAAGTGCTGACCACATCTAACACAAGCAAGTATATCCCTTGCCTTTTCCAATATTATCTTTTCTTGTGGAGTAGTATTATACGGTGTAAATAAAAACGGATGGTCTAAGCCTTCCATTCTAATTGTTGGCGTTGGTAATATCCCCTTAGACACTAAAGCAACCATTACTGGATTGTTTAGTGTATCTACAGGAAATCCTTGATATGTTTTAATTTTAGTCATCGCTTCTGTAAAAAGTTCAGGTGAATTTTGCTTTATTATTTCATGAGCAACTACCGCATTTTCATCCCAATACATCGGTGTACTAATGATATCATTTCCTTTTTCTACTTCTGTAAATTGAAGCAATTGGGACTCAGACCCAAACAATTTTAGTTTTGCTACATCATCTTGAGATAAGTTGTATGATTCCATAATATCTTCAGTTGTTAAAGGACTGATTGAGAGTTTTTGTAAAATGTCTACAGTACTAAGCTCTATTTCTTTAGGATCCATATCTTCAACTAAATGTTCTGATAAAACATCATAATTATTTTTGAAATACTTTGATTTCACATGAATACTTTCAGGTTTGTTCTTTTTCCCATTAATCATAACTAAGTCACATTCTTGAAGCACATCAAAAACTCTCCCAAGCCACATTGCATCAATACCATATTGGTGAGCTGCAATTGGTACAAATTTCTTGTAATCTACCACATCCATCCCATGAATTGTTGAGATAACTTGCCCAGCCATTCCAATAAGTCTAGTGTCTGTATAATCAGTTAAATAGCCACTTGTAGGATCAACATTAGTCGAAACAGCATTATGTAAGTCTTGACACCGTAAAGAATACAAATCCTTACTCATTTTTAAACCTCCAGTATAATAGGGGACTTGTTTAGCATCATCTAAATTCTAGGATGTGGAATTTTAACAATTAGAGATTTCACACTACTACTAATCTCACATTTATTTTATTGATTAGAGTAATATTAAATAAATTTGTTGTCATCGCCTCTCCAGTTCTTACGGAGATAATCTTTAAATGAATAGCCTTCTATGTCTAATTCACCAACGTGGTCTGTTACAATGACTTGTGGTTTAAATTGAGTTGATTTTTCAATCAACTCGATTTCTTCTAAGATTGTTTTGTAAATTTGCTCTACTTTTTGAACATCATTCGACTTTTCTTTTGTATCAACAAAAATTTTCTCGGGAAAATAAACTTGACTTGGTTGGTCAAGGAACAGAATTGACGGAATTGCTGATTTCTTTTGAACCGCAAAGAAATGCAGGAAACTCAGAAACAAACTTACATGACAAGCGAGCCAGTTGGCTCCACTCCCCATTTCACTAAGATAAACTCTGGTCTTACTATCATTATCGTAGTGATATAAATCAAATGTTTCTAACAGAAAATTCATATCAGCTGGTCTAAACTCTTTTTCAAAGTCCAACTTTTCAATAATTCTACTGATATTGGCTTTAAAGAAGGTTACTGCCTGTGAATAGTAAGAGTGCAAATTGTAGCCATCAATGTGCCGATTAAGTTCATTAATTCTAACATCCGCTTCATTGTCATTTTTAAGAAGATTGGAAATCTGCTCTTCGACTCTTCTACATTCAATATCAATTACAGCTCTTGCATATATAACTTCATTGTCCAGTTTCTTCGTTTTCTTCCACCTGTCTGTAATAGCTTCAATTTTACTAATTTCACTCCCCAGTCTTCTGATTTCATTGTTTATCTTGTCTTTTTGCTTATTCAAATTATGAATTTGTATATGAAACTCGTTTCCTTGACCTTTAACACTAGTAAGTTCCTCTATAAGCCACTTTCTTGATTCACTTATTGAAACAATTTTCAGTGACAGAGCTTTAACACCCTGTCCACAAACAGGACAAGTATATGAATCGTTTTGATGAAGCGAATGATTTAATATTGCTTTAAGCGACTTTAAATTAGAAGAGTAAGCTTGTCCATAACCATGACTTAACTCTAAATTGCTTATGCTCATTTCAATATCATATCTCTGTTGTTTTAGTTCTTCACGCTGTTTCTTCAATTCCTCATATCTACGTTCCATTTCTTCTGATAAATAACTTTCTCTTGTGAAGTCAGGCAGACTTCTTCGTAAATTAAGCAATTTGGTTAAAGATAAATCATCATCCAAAGTCTTACCAACTAACATATAATAACGTTTAAATGTATCCAGCAAATTTTTTCTAATTTTATCAGTTGATTTGCTATATGATTGCTGTATTTTTTCACTTCGTTTCTGTTGTTTCAAAAGCTCATCTAATTCTAAACGATAATTATAATATTGCTGGTCTACCCACCCCGCAAAGACCGGGAATTGTTTAATTGTTTGGTCTCGTTTTTGAGAATCTTCGAATCGGTAAAACAATGCAAATTTATTTGCAACTAAGTTTTGATGTTGAAACATATAAGAGGTCATATTTCTTACTGATGGTCTTGGTTCATTTTTTGTAGCATCGATATTTTCAGTTGAATTAGAGACTGTGATGCCAAACTCTTTATTTAGTTCAATTTTAGCTTGCTCTAAATTCAGCATATACTCTTCGGTGAAGAAATCCATTGATAATTCATTAGGTATGATATTTTGAGAAGTGCGGCACAAATACATTTGCTTTTTTCCATCATCATCAAAGCGCTTCCGAGCTACAATTAGATGATATTTTGGAAACTTCAGGATAAGCGCAAACAAATATCCAAATTTAGTCACTTCACCTTTTGGGATAGTCGATTTTGAGCTTCCAAAACAATAATCAATTATTTCTAACAATGCACTTTTACCGCTTTTAGATTCCCCCGTTATTACATTCAATCCATCTGTTAAATCAACATGCCTCTTCTCATCTTCTACATTGAAGACGAGAATGGATTTTATATAAACATTCATAGAAGAGTTACCCCCAACAGTCGATATACATTCGATATTTCCATTTTCGAACAGAGTAATCCTAAGTAATGAGCAGCCCTAATAAAATCCCTAACGTTCTTATTTAGGATATCTTTATAATCAATTTTTTGGAGGCGCTCAATCATTCCCTCTGAATTTATTCGAATTCTTCCTTCATTCGCAGCAATAATTAAGGACTGGTTTGTCAATGTATAGAAATAAAGCACTCTTTCTTGAAGACCACCTAATGCAGCAGCCTTATCTATGTCATCTACAAACAAGCTCCTTAAAGAACTTCTTCTCTGAGCAGTTATTAATAATTTCCGAGATGGACGATAGTATATAATAGGAAAAACAATATATAGAATGTTAAAAGGAACAACAGACTTTTCATAACCTGAAATAAACGCATGAATGATTCTACTCATGAAAAATGGATTTAATGTAATGTTCTGAATATGGTCTACATATTCGTATTCCTCTTCCGTCATTGTTTCATTACGTTCCATGAAAACCCTCTTTCCTGTACTACTTTATGAATTATTCCTCGTTGAAAAAATGGTCTATTTGGTTTAACTGAGTAGAAATCATTAGCTGGCATTTCCATAGCTTTGTCATATAGCCTTTTGGATCTATGGATAATATCTTTTGGATCTGTGTCATCACATTCATCTTGAAGAGAAGTCTTGAATTCAACTAATGAATCCTTTATGTCCCTTTGAAATTCACCTAAATCCATATTAAATGTAGGATTATCAATAGACGAATAATAGATCGCTTGCTGCGCTCTCCAATAATTTGATATTGCACTGGGAACCTTACTATCATATCTAATTTCCTTGATTTCTCGAACAAATTTTTTATCTTTATAACTTTCCTCATCTTGTGGGCAATCTGGTGTATTAGGCGGTAAACGCAACCCACCGGACGTGTTTGTAAATCTATTCCGCACTTCACAAGCAAGCGACTCAAAATCCTCACAAGATATTTCCCATTTGTGAGGCTTATCAACAGGAAGGGTCAGTATGTGACCCATCAAGCTATTGATAAATGGTTTCCTGTCAATTTTCTTTACGTTTTTAAAGAAGCTATTCTTCATAATTTGCTTCTCAATATCGACGATATCTGTCTGGTTCGTATGTAGCTCAACTTTTTCTAGGATACTTAATATATTCTCAACATCTTGTTTAAAGATAGCGTCATAAATTGGACGAAAACCTTCTTCCGACTTTTTTACTTCTTGTCCAATCTCAATCATAATTTTTAATCTTTCATAAGCATTACACGTATGCCATGATTTCAGCCTACTCTTCTCTCCAAATGTTGAGGTGGTATACAAAATCAACTTTTTAAAATCACGCATATTTTGATAGTAAGAAACCCAATTCCGAATCGTTTTCCAAAAATCAAGATGACGGTCACTTAGTGAATGCTCATCTTGATGACGCTTAACCTCTATATTTTTTGAATCTTCAGTGGAGACAATGGAGATATCCCCATACTTTTCCACCAAGATTGTTTCGTTCTCTTCCAGTTCAAGACAATAAGCCAGTACAACATAATAATGATAAATATCACCAAGTTTGGTCTTTGTATCATCATTTTTCTGCTTAATTTTTGACAAGAATAAATTCACTTCCTTTGTACTAGAAGTTATAGTCAAAAAGTTCGACAACAACGTACTAATTTCCTGCATTTTCTACTTTCTCGTAAAGATGGTTTTTACTTAACCAACCGAAAATAATTGCCGCTGACATAAATAGTACAGTTCTCACGAAAATAGTAGAAATTGTTGGATGCTTTAATGATTTCATTACTAACCTCTAAAATTACTGTTTCGTCATATTCACTTCCGACCCAAATTTGAACCTTCATTTTTGCTAACATACAATTCTGCAATTGTTCCATTGTTACTAATTCAATCATTTTCCTTTTCCTCCTTTCCCTCCAAGTAACAAAATGCAAAAAAGCACCCTCCAATTCGCTTCAGCGAATGGACGGTGCTTCCGTCTTTAAAAGTTGTATTTGATTACTTATGAGTATAGCATTTTCTATCTTACATTACAATATCTATTTTTCAATTTCATACCATTCCTTTTTAGATTTGTCGTATGTTATTTTTATTGTTCTTTGCAGTTTTGTAACCTGGTTATTATCTTCTACAATATGATAATCACCTTGGTGCATATTACACTTTTGGCAAATGTGCATGATACATTTTTCATCAATACTTTTACTGAATCTCTCTTGAAGTCTAATGCCTAGTTTTTTTTTCGTTTTTGCGTAAGGTATAATAGAACGAGGTTTTCTATACGTTAAGTCGCTAACTATCGGTTAACCATCTCTCAGTTCATTGACACGTTCTGGATTAAACATAAGAAAAATATCCATAGTATGATGACAAGACCAACATTCGTACCCAGAACTAAAATCAACTTCCCATTGAAACATTTCAGGATCATACTGAGGCATAACTTCAATGAAATACTGATACTCTACCTTCTTATCAAGTCCATTTTTCTTCATCCAATGAAAATAACTTGGATTTATTTCATATACCTCTTCAACGATCTTAGCTTTATACTTCCCAAAAGTCATTTCCATGTCTTTCTATTTCACCCATTTCTGATAGGTATGTTTAACTCCTTTATAAAAACTGACCTTTTGCTTGGTTTATCCTGTATCGTTTTTGGAAAAGTCACGTATAGATTATGCTTTGCCCTAGTCGCAGCTACGTACATTAGTCTTCTTTCTTCTTCTATCGTAGTTGGCGGTTCAGCCTTTTCTTTGCATTGAACTATATCAATCTTACTCAATGGAACAGCTCTATTTGAAGGCAATCCACCATCATTAACACCGATGACAAAAACATTATTAAAAGCAAGTCCTTTGCTTTTATGAATAGTTAAAAAATAAAGAGCATTGTATTCCCCCTTATGATATAACTCTATATACTTTTTCATTTTGCTGCGCCGCTCTTTTAAACGTTCATGGTAAGACAATAAATCAGACCAAGATTTGTAATGATGACATTCTTTCTTTATCCAATCGATTTCTTCTTTTGACATATTTTTTTTATTTTTGGGGAATTGCAAAAATGGATCTATAAAGTCCAGAACTTCAACAGGAGTATTCTTGTTTAGCTTAAATAATCCGTTTATATAATTTTCAATAACTGCAATATCAGTTTTGTTCTTTTGATTTTTTACAAAAGCTACAAAACTCTGTAATAAAGATTGAACTGTAGAAAATTTACTTTCATCCATAAATTGATTGAACTCTTGGTTCTTTATAAAGTGAGCATTTGCGACATTAAGCAATATGGATCTCCATGAGTTTGGCTGAATAAGTGGTTCTGAATCCATCAAATCTAACCAGTTTCGAAATGCAATTTTAAGCTCGAAGATATTAAATATTCCCATCACATCTTCATTGTTTTCAATGACAAAGGGTACGCCTCGATTATCAAGTGCTTGATAAACACTTTGTAACTGACCAACAGAGCGATACAAAACGGTTGAATGAGTATAGTTAACTGGTTCAATCCTGTCCCCAAAAGTATATGGTGATAATTTCCCCAATTCTTGTGCCTTAGAAATTATCCAGTTAGCTTCATCGCTTTGGTTTAACGCTTCCCAAATATAAGCATCACCATTAACTTTATGAAAAGGATCCATTGATTTTTCTATTCTATCATTTTTATTTTCTTTAATAACTCGATTACCAGCCTGTACGATATTCATTTTTGAACGATAATTGGTCATAAGCTCAATTGTGTGAGTATCATACACTTTGTGGTATTCTTTTATATATTTTGGGTCTGAGCCTCGAAAAGCATAGATGCTTTGGTCGTCGTCTCCTACAATAATTAACTTCGCTCCACTACCATCAGGAGGAGCTATTAGCTTCAATATATCCATTTGCAATGGGTTAATATCTTGAAACTCATCAACGAATATATAATTAAACTTACCTTGAATAAATCTACGTGCCGATTCATATTTCTGTAATGCACGATACAAGTTAAGTAAAAAATCATCAAAAAGAACAATTTTCTCATCAGTTCGAATCCGAACATATTCTATGTACATATCGTAAAAACGCTGATGAAGTGGATAAGCCGAAGTAGGTTCTATACTATCGTAATGCTTGCTAACAAACACCTTCATTTCTTCCGGGCTGCATCCCAAGTTTGTCCAGTATTCAATTCTCTCCTTAATTGTTTTTTCGCCTTCTTTGTCAAATTGAAAGAGATTATACTTCTTGATTAACTGTTTAAATAATCGACTTGCTAGTTCATCGCTATTATCTTGTTTATGCCCTACTACCCCAATTGATGAACATGCTGGAATCTGTTTTAGAAGTTGTTCGAATAAAGATTTGAAAATACTATGAAAAGTGCCTATGGTTACATATGAATTATCCGTTGCTAAAAATAAATTCACACGTTCTTTCATCTCAATCGCTGCTTTGCGTGTAAATGTAACCATGCATATGCTAGAAGGCTCTATATTCTCCATCGTCATTAAGTAAGCTGTTTTTGCACATATTGTTTCTGTTTTACCACTTCCAGCCCCAGCAATAATCCGAAGATTTTTATCCATTTGGTATCTGATAGCTTCAATCTGATTCTGATTAAATGGATTACCTTTGATCTTTTCAATGTGGTCAAAAAAATTTTTATCTAAGTCAAACTCATCAATTTGGTTTTCGGATGTAATCGTATTTTTTATCTCACCAAAACGGCTCTTATAAGCTAGCTCAGTACTTGTAAGCGACGTATTTATTTTTCTAAGCACAGCTGTTTGCGCCTCCAGCTGACATTGTTGCTCTTTAAATTGTTGATTAGTTACTTCGAGTCGGTTTATTACCTTATTTTTTGACGACAACTCTTTTAATAGTGACTGGTTCTCCCTTATTAGGCTGCTTATCTGTGTACGAAGCGATTCTATTTCAGCGAGAAGTTTATCCCTATCTGTAAATTTACTCAGTAGCTTATGGAATGCCATTATATTTTCCCCTTATCTAGTTCCAAAGATGCACAACTCCATTACTGCAGAAATATTCGACATTTTCAATGATTTACCTTTAAATTCAATATAGAATATGCTAACTCATAACGTAATGAAAAAGAGACAGCCACTAATGACTATCTCTTTTGATTAAGCTCAACTTACTGATATTTGATTGGACAGCCGAATAAACGACAATACTAACGTTAATGAGCTATCAAGTCTAATATTAATGTTTATGCATCATGCATCATCGCTATGCAACTACTTTATAGATTCTATTAAAAAACTCTTTACTTTGAATAATTGAATCTATTAAACAAGCCTTCCAATAATTTAGACCGTACTTTCTCTGATACATTTTCATTGTCCTATCTAATTCTTCTTGATGCAATTGCATTGGCATATGAGTATTGTGAGAAATTCTATCATAAATGTTCGACAATTCTTCTTCTATTGTTTCAGCGTACTCTATAAGCAGTTCTAATTTTGAAAAATGTCGTTTAATCATTTCGAAATCGGCTTGACTTATGTTACCGTCATTTCTCAAATCAAAGACTACAGCTGGTGTTACTATTCTCTCGTCCTTATCGAAAATCAGTTGAGTAAATAAGAATCGAGCTTGCGGAATAACATCATAATAAAAATTAATAAATATCCTTTTTCCTTCATTTATCCATGCAAACGATTTTTTAGAATTACAACGCCCACAACAAGGTATGAGGTTAGGTGGGTATATTGCATATTCCGGAAAAATACTTTTGGGTAAATAGTGATCTATAGTTCTAGGTTTATCAATACCACAATAAGGGCAAGAATTTCTGTGCTGTGCTGATTGAGTTGATAGTATTTTTGAAACTACTTCTCCTTCTAAATACCCCTCACTGTTTCTATTGTAACAACTCTCTAATGCAAACCTATCTTTTTCATCCGTTATGGTACTTTCGGATATATTTTCAAGGTTCTTCTTTTCTTTCTCATATTCCGCATACCTCGATATGATAAGAGGTTCAAGAGTATTCAATCTCGTATGTTTATCTATATTGTCTGTATCTCGTGCTCGTTTGGCAATACTTTGATATATTGTCTTCGAGTCAATAACTGGAGGTACTAAATTTCGCACTTTATTGCTCCTCCCTAGCTTTGTTGTAATAGAGAGCGTTCAAGAAAGTCAGAGCATTAAAGCTTAATCCTCCACTTGGTTCCTCTTCAAAAGCACTTATTATTTCCTCTTTTGAATTTTTTTCTGCTTCCTTCCTTAACCATGATTTATAGTTACTTTCGTGTTCTCTCACATCAAAAACATCATTTGTAATATTACTGATATTCTCTCCGAAACACTCATTATATAGAGGATCAATAGAAGGACTATTTCCTACTCTATTAAATACTTTAACAAACCTTGATGGGATTTCTTGGATGATTAGTGGTGAGTGAGTGCAAATTATCGAATACGACTCAAACTCTTCTAATATTTCATAGTACATTTTCATAAAATTAGCAACTGCATTTGGATGGAGATGTAACTCTGGTTCATCAAACAGTATTAGAGAATCCACTTCAATATTAGCAATAACTTCTGTAATTGTAGATAGCAAAATATTTTGACCAGAGCTTAGAAATGAAATAAGCCTATCTTCATTATTATAATCTGACTTATCATATTCAAAATACCAAACAAGTTCATCTATCTTGGTTAATTGTTCTTCACTAACTATATTTTTTATTATTCTATTCCAGGCACGTAATCTTTTTTTTCTTTTTAATCTTAGATAGGCTTTCATAAAGTTTATCTCTAGGTCTTCGATTGTCATAATCCCATCATTTGTTCTTAGTCCACAATATACATAGCTGAAGAGGATATTAGTATCTTTTCTGCCTTCACTTTTTTCTATGGAACCCTCTGGTGATCCAATCTTATTAATTTCATCTTCCGTCTTATTTTTCTTTTCGAATGGTTTATAAAGTTCATCGAAAGCACTATATGACAAAGCTATTATCTTACTAAAGCTTGGTCTTTCTGGAAAGAAATTTCCTTCTTTACTATTAGTAACACCACTAATTTGACTTGCGAGCTCTGTCAGAACTTTTGTTTTCCCAGTTGCATTCTTACCAATAAAAGCGTTGATTCTATAAGGAATCTGAACTTTGTGTTTGTTAGCTTCAAAATCTAAATAAACCGTATGCAAACTTTCAGCATTTCCAACTTGACAATTAAAAGTAAACTGTTTGATACTATCAATTTCTTTACTATTCAGAATGCTTATTGCTTCTCTGTAAGCTTTTTCTGCATCACTAAATCTTAATAGGGATTTTCTGAAAATATTCGTTTTCTCAAACTGTTCTGCTATTTTCTCATTTACCGCTGCGTCACGTAAGGCATAAAGAATATCATTCTGTTGTTGCTTGGTCATAGAGTCTCGTAGTTCCTTGTAATATTTTGTATCCTGTCCTACGGAACAAAAACTCTCGTCTAATCCCTCAAATTCACTATCCATTTGTAACCTAGTTATGTTCCCTTTAGTAGTCATAATTTTCAACGCACCAATTCCAATGCCTTCATTTTCTTTTTCAAAATACGATGCATGAAATAATGTTTCATATTCAAACAAATCATCCCATGAGTCAGTTGTGAGAATAACACAAGGGTATTTCTTCCCGTCAAATGACCATTCTTTTCCATACTCTCTTTTATAAAACTGCATATGATCGCTCCCACTTCCACTATAGATTAATGTTTACTCGCTCATACTCACTTCATTCTTAGAATTTCAACAATCAGACTGCAAGATAGATGGAGAAGTCAGGTGGTGGTGACATTTTTTTTAAAGAGACCGCAGTGGGAATAAAGCTTGGATTAACCCAGCATATAGGAGACGCTCCTTTTGTTCAAACCTCGAATTAATTCATTACATGAATAGCTCCACCGACTCCTTACATTCAAAAAAACGCGAAAAATTTAATGCATAATGGTTTAGAAGATGTCTTCTATCTCTGATACACTGAGGAATCGTCTTATATTTGCTCTTACCACACTAGAATTTTCTTAAAAATCTCTGATCAAATCCCAAAATACAACTATTTTAATTAGTAAAATTCCAATTTCTTGACTTCTATATATACTTCTTCTATATATTGCAGTAACTCCCCAATTAGAAACTCCATATCCTCGAATAAGTAATCCCTTTCAACTGAATCAATAAAATTAATATGTATCATTCTTTCTGAGACTACTACATCATCTATAATTATTTCCCTACATTCTGAATTGATATCTTCTTTAAATTCCAAATTCAATTCGCAAGTTAATTTATGGATACTATTTTTTTGGATATCATTATTCAAGTGAAGAGTAACACCCGACGCTTCTAATAACTCACCTCTTTGTTCTTCTAAACTTAATATTCTTTCATTTTGCTTCTCTTCATCTTTTATATCAACTACTTTATCAGCAGCTGCAACTAAACAACCTATGTATGGTATACCTTTCATTAGTTCAATTGTTATAGGTTTAATATATTTCATCACATATTCCCATCCCATTATGTTTAAGATTTAAAATAATTCTTTCAAAGTAGTTTAAAATATTTATATAGTTTTTTAGCTGATTTTGAAATTTCTATTCCTCTAACAGTTTATCTCTAACGATCTTGTATCTACGAACTCAAGAAGCTTAAAGGAGCGTAATTGACTGGGTACGACAGACTCATCGCAAGGTTATGAGCTAAATCTGCCCAACTGATTACCTCATCTTGCAAACAAAGAGCCGAACGTCCCGTAACGTAGATATGATGTTATCGGATGTCAATGTCTTCTCTGTCCAGTGGTTACCATGGACAGCACCTCTTTCATATCAAACTTAATTCCTGATAGTATAAGTAGAATACGTCATAATCTCTAGTCAGAAACAAAAAATCTCACAAAAATTGTGAATTTATACATAACGTTTTTTTGTTTTAGGATTAACAAACTCATTAATTTTAGATAGTTTCTCTGCCACTTCAAGATCAAAAATTGAGCAGATATCTCTATAATCACCTTCTAAACTATTCGTATAAAGCTTTCCTTGCTCATCACAAAATATATAGCCAGTAACCCTATCACTATATTTAAATTTTTCAATCTTAAATTTAATATCTTTCTTATCTAAAAAAGTTAAAGCACTGTCAAAATCATCATTACAGATTTCAAATGTATCTTTGTACTTTCTTGCAGCAGATATAGGGAAAAATTGATATATACTCCAACGATCTATATTTTCAAATTGCATTAAATATCTATATATATCACAAATAGATTCTCTGTTTTGTTTTGTTAATATAGTATTTATTTTAATCCTAGTTTTTAACTCTTTTAATGTTCTAAGGACTACATCTACCTTAGAAAATAAATTTTTTGACTTCCTAAAATAATTATGAGCTTCCCCAATTCCATCTAAGGAGATTCCAATTAAATCTACGTAATTTTCGATAAATGAAAAATCACTTTGAGCAATTGAAATACCATTTGTATCTACTTGAGTAAATAACCCATTTTCTTTTGCTAGTATACACGATTTTCTGAAACTACTTTTACTAAAAGAATCTCCCCCACCAAAGGTAATCACGTTAAAATCCAATGATATTGCTCTTTTTACAACCTCATATGTTTTGTCTTCTATTTTTTGATGATGAAAATTCACATAACAAAAATCACAAGCTAAATTACAACTTTGGTTGTATGTAAGGATTATTCTTTTCATTTCTCTATAACCTCTTCGATCGATTCGGAAAGTTTCCAACAATTATCAAAGTGACTTTTTAATACATTGTAATTTTGATTGTCACGTTCAAATTCTATAGCAATAAAATTATTTTCTATCCGATCTGATGTTTTACCTAAATGATACGGGTCATAAATCATATATTTATCTGTAAAAAATACTGAACAATAAACCTGGTCAGTAAACCTAATTTCTAAGTTTTCATATTTATTATTTAGAGTTACCAGACCCTTAATATCTAACTTTCGATCAACCCCATCAGTATTATTTAGATTATTTCTAACTTGTTTACTTTTGCAGAAAGGGTTAATAAGTAGAACCTTAAAAGATACTCCTTTATTTAATCTTTCTTTTATATTCTTCCAATGTCTATCCGTAGGAATATCCAAGTATGATTTTCCTGTTTCAGCAAGTAGAAACAATTCGTTTGCCTCGTCGATGGCCTTAGCAGTTTCTGAATTTCTTTTATTTTTTGATTCAAAATTATCCATAAAGTAATGATTTGTAATGCCATATCTCTCAATTTCTTTATTTTTTTGCTCTCTAGCAATTGCTAACTTAATTATTGGGTTATACTCTGTGTTTTTAATAAAAATCTCAAGTAACATAATTACAATTGAAGTGACTAATACCCCCCAATAAAGGTTCTTACTTAATAGATAATTAAGAACAACTACTGAAAGACCAAATAAAATTATTTCTAAACCCCTGTTAACTTTATAAAGATTACTCATAATTGACCTCACTATATATAAAATTGAGATGCTTATATTTACTTTCATAGCTTGTATCAGATCCAAAACTGTTCGTACTTTAACTAAACTGATTAGTCTTTTAATTGGAAAAGCTTTTTATTTAAACTGCATTCATGTTCGGCTGCATTTATACATAGCTTTCCTATAACGTTTTTGTATCTAAGAACCCTAGAGGCTTATATCGCGTACGCGCCGGGTTCAATGGACTAAGCACCTGCAGGTGATTTCGCTTCTCTGTCAACCTCTTCTTGTTAACTACGGGCAACGCCCGCAGCGTAGATGGCGACGACCCATATCACTAATAAATTCCATAATCAATCTACTTGAAGAATTTGTTTCATTAAATCTTCTTTGCTTATAAATCTAAATTTGGTACTTGAATTCAAATACGGTTCGTTACCTAAATAATACATAGATTCATTGATAGGGTGAAATAAATACCATTTAACTCCACTGTCTTCAAAATAAACTGGTTTATTCTTTTGAAGATTAGAATTAATTTTATCAAAATTCAAAAATCTATAAATTATTCTTGAGATAGGAATCAGTGTTGTATATGTAAGTAATCCATACAAGACTAAAACAGCTATTAATACTCCATATAATTCAGATGTCGATATGTTCTCTCTATAAACTTCTGAATAGATTTGTGTTCCAATAAAATAAGTAGGTAATAGATAATAACCAAGTGAGATTATTACACAAACAATGAAAATAGATACCTTAAATTTATTAGACAAATGGCCAAACAAATCAATAAATGTCTTTTCTTTTATATCTAATAACGTCAATAAAAAAATTAGTAGAACTAATAATAATATTGTAACAATTAGGGCAATCCAACCACTATATAAATACTTATATTTAAACAAGCTCTCCGAAATAAAGAACATTAATAATACAGTAACTAAGCCTTCGAGGAATAATTTAAAAATTTTGATTGATAATGTTTTTTCTTTCGATAATATTTTTTGTTCGATTGTTGAAGATGTAAATAATGTTATTGGTTTCAATCTTATAATAAATATAAATATTGACACTACTAAACTTGGAACTCCGAATTTTGATAATAAATCACTCATTAATGTTTCCATCTTTCTCCCCTTCATAATTCATAGATTTCGCCAAACTACATACTTTACGAACTTCGCAATCCCCAACACCAATTATCTACGGATAAGGTCGATCTGACCATGAAATTATTACCACCCCCTCAACAAATCATTATTTCCTCACCCTAAAATAGCCCTCAAATCCTATTCCAACACAAAAAGACACGCCAGCAGCTAGGGATATCCCCCTAACTACTAGCGTGTCTTTCGACTCAACTATAATTCTAACCTTTTATCTTCTCTTTATACCTTCTATATCTATTTATCTTTTTATTCTTACTTATATCTAAACTGAAGCGATAGCCTCAGTTCATCCCTAGTCCTTACTCTTTATCGCTAATCCCAACAACGCCTGTTGGGTCTACACCGAACTTAGCGCCGAAGACGTCTTGCATAGAGTCGAGTGGCATGAAGAGCTTGCCGTTCTTCACGACTGGTGCTTCCTTCAACTCGACGAACATTTTAGCAACAGAGGCTTTCTTGTCGCCTTCTTTCAGTGCAATCCATCTCGCTCCGCGCATGAACTCGTATGCGCCTGTCTTTTCGTTCTTCTCAACCTTGTAGCCCAGCGCCTTGCCGATCTCTTCGATTGGCACCATGACGTTGTGTTCAGTCGTGAACACTTCTTTCGATATTTCTCCAAGACCTTCACCGTTTACGACAAGTACCCAGTGCATGCCGCCGAAGGAGTCCTGTGGAGTTTGGTTAGGATCTTCTTTCCCTTCCGTTCCTTCACTAATAGCGATTACGCCAGTCGGGTCGATGCCGAACTTCACGCCGAAGACGTCGCCAAGGGAGTCAACCGGCATGTACAGCTTGCCGTTCTTTACAGCTGCTGCTTCCTTCAGTTCGACGAGCATTTTGCCTACAGAGGCTTTCGTGTCGCCTTCCTTCAGTGCAATCCACTTGGCAGCGCGGGAGAACTCGTATGCGCCAGTCTTCTCGTTCTTCTCTACTTTGTATCCTAGCGCCTTGCCGATTTCTTCGATTGGCACCATCACATTGTGCTCGGTCGTGTACACATCCTTCTTGTCCACGCCAAGGCCTTCGCCATTTACGACAATGACCCAATGCATGCCGTCGAAGGAGTCTTGTGGATCTTGGTCTTTCTCAATCTCGATGAGACCGTTGGCATCTATCGTCACATCTGCATGCAGCACATTGGAGACGAACTGCAGCGGTACATACAACTTCTGATCCTTGAGCAATGCTGCTTTTCCAAGACGCAGAATGTCCTCCGCTTGACGGTATTCATCTTTGTTCAGCATAGCCGTCACCGTCTTGTCGCCTTTTACTGCGGTGGACGATTTCTCTGCCTGATTCCATGTGAGCTTGTAGCCAAGTCCTTCGGTTACCGCACGGAATGGTACGAGGATGTGATTTCCATCTACCATCACTTGTCCAGACGCTTTCTTGCCGTTAATCGTAACCGACTCTTGTGCGCCGACGTTATGTACCCATGTTGTATCCAGAGAAGCACTAAGTTTTATCCCTACAATATCGCCCTTCTCGTTATATACGAACTGCTTCACATATTTGTCGTAGAAATTCGTGCCCAAGTCTTTCACTTCCATGTTCGTTGTCACAGCCTTCGTGTCGACTGGTTGTATCGCCGGGGCTGCATACGCTTGTGCACCCATCAATCCAAGAGCTAGTGCTACGGTAGTTGCAATGGTTGTCTTCTTCATAGGTGTCTACTTCCTCTCGAATGGTTCGTTGTGTGGTGACGCATTGCGCAATGATATCTCAGCTGATTCACACACTCAGACGGGACACTCTATCGAAAGGTTGCACAGAAGGTTATCTCCATTTTTTACTAAACCATTTGTTCATACCCACGTATATGCATGTACTAGACCATGGTTCATCCTAGCGAATTACGTCGACATGCCCGTCATCACCCAAATCCAGATTCCTGCGAATCCGAGCACAATCCCGATTAAAAACAACATAAACAACTCCGAACCTAAAAGCCTTTTCACCATGCTCCCGACTAGGGCCACGATCCCGATAACGCAACCGATAAACAGCACGATCATGAACGGCCGAGTCAAAAACATATCCTGAACGGAGGGCTGCAGCAGCAAATAATAACTTCCCCCACCGACCAGTACCCCCACTGCGAAAAGGAATGCCAGCAGTACACAAACCGTTGATTTTTTCATAGGCCGCTACTCTCTACTTATCCTGGCTAGGCCAGCTCTTCTTGGGCAATTTCCGTCTTGCGTCCGCGCGAGTTCACGATTGCGATACTGATCGCGTCGTATCCATTGCGCTTCGCCTCATCGAAGTCGCACTTTTCCCCGCTAATCAGCTCCAGCTTCCCGTCCTCATCCACTTCTTCTTCGAATTCGTCGTCCCAGTCGACATTGTAATAGACGGTTACGAATACATCGAATACATCTTCTCCGTCCCCATCTACATAAGGAAGCAGCGGCTTCCGTTCATTATGCTGCTCCGCAGTGAATGTATCGCACAGCATCGCATCATATCCATGCTTGCATCCATCGAACAGCACGTAGCGCTTCCCTGTTGCTGGATCTTCAGCAAGAATGAGCGGTGGTGCAAAGTCCGTCGACGCGATCAGATCATCGATAAGCTCCCCATAATAGAAAATATGGAACTTCTTCGCTCCACCATCAATAGCGAGCCTTCCTGTCCATTCTACCTCGTGCCATGCCGCAGGCTTCTCTGGGATTGCAATACCGTCCAAATAAGCAGGTCCTTGTCTGCATTCACTCTGATTCGTCACTATCATCACTTCCTGTCTCGTGTCATCACGATCGTTACAATACGATTCTCATCGTCAACTTTTAGCTTGACCGTAATATCTAATTTATCCTTGAACAGCTTCGTCACATTGATGTAACGATCGACGGCCTCCGTAGTTCCCCCACCTGCCGATGTCCGCGACATGCCAGCATGAATGATATCCTTCACATAATCCGTATCCATGGGAGCAGACGGATCATAGGTATATACATGATTTCCTTTATCATCGAAAAATTCATACATATTCGTATAGTCATTGGCATTTTCAAACTTCGGAACTGTTTTGATATACGCATGTACACGCTCGTTATCATACTGAATTTTGCCGTCTAAAAAAGGATTCTCCTCAGAGGACTTCACCTCATATTGGCCATAGGCCAGCATAAACAATTCATCCAAGTCTCCCGTATCTACTCGATAATAGAACTGCCGCTCTTCTCCCTTCTTATCCATTGCGGAATTATAGTTAAGAAGAGGCCATGCATTATACCTTTTGCCGTCCTTCTCAATCGCTAACGCATACTTGCTTAAGACGACCTCGCCTTGGAACACACCAAATGTACGTCCAATAAAGTAAGCAGGAATGCTCAGAATAACAATAATGATTAACGCGATGGTCAATTTAAGCTTGAGTTTGCTCATGATGCCTCCTTATCCAATTACATATCTATTCGCTGCAGCTTATGAAGCAGCTTCACGATAGCTTCTCTGTTCTTCGCTTCTTTCATATATTTGGGCAGCGAGTGTGAAGCCGTGCGCTTGATGACAGCAGCTGGCTTCTCACGCAGTTCTGCCGATATGTAGCTGATCAAATAGTTCAAATGCTCTCTATTGGCTGCCCATACCGGTTTCCCGCGGAAATAATCCAAGTAGTACAGCTCCAATTGAAAGATCGGATCCCGTTCATTTCGAAAATCCAAGTAGCAGCCTGAATAGGCCACAATCTTACGTATAGGCACTTGATTCACAGCTGAGCAATGCGGGCATGCGATATGCACTGCCTTATGTGTCTGCTGCTTGTGATCGGTAACCTCTTCATTGAACCATCTCTCGCACATCGTGCACATTCCGCTGGCTGTATACCGATAAGCTTCCGGTTCCTTCTCTTGATGGAAGCATGCCGTGCAGTTCACTACGACTCCCTGCTCCCCTTTAGAGGTGTAGGCCAAGCCAGTGCATTTCGGGCACTTCACGGCAACCTGCTCATTCCGACGCAATATCGCATAAAATCCAAAAGGAAGGCCAAGGGGATCTATAAAGCGCTCCATGATGTCGTTCTCCTTCCGCTTTTTTACCAAATCATTACCAAGTATAGGTATTATACGATGAACAATCAATGGACTACCTGATTATCATTACAGGTCTTACGTCCCATTTCTATTCGATTACTCACAACTAGCAGCCCATACCGACACATGCGACATTTCATTTGCTAAATCTACTCATAAAAGCGAATCTTATAACCTACTGCTATTCAGGCCGGACATAGGCGTATCAAAGATCGCAATAAGGGTGATTTACAAAATATACAAGACTATTTAATTTTCCAATTACATTTATTTACACAATCGCTAACAATCCTTGACTACAATAAACATGTAAATTACATACTTGGTTGGAGGGATTTCGGTTGAATAAAATGTTACGC
>Ga0102589_1001697_pt1 | contig 28443 bp, 29 predicted proteins | sample AraplaMF_Col_mLB_FD_76858 | JGI IMG/M metagenome (GOLD analysis project Ga0102589, IMG submission 76858) | Arabidopsis root microbial communities from the University of North Carolina, USA - plate scrape MF_Col_mLB | ecosystem: Host-associated > Plants > Roots > Endosphere | place: USA...
AAACACTATTACTTATCTGTTTTGTAAAAAAACATTCACAATAACTTATCACCCAAGTTAATCTTTCATGTTATAAAGTAATTTTACAGAAAAATGGGGTGGATATATTTGGTATACCTACATTAATGACTATAATTGTTGCATTTAAATATAAGTAAAATTGTTAGAATGTTTCGATAAAGATTAGTTTGAATTATGTATATTGAAATAATAAGCGCTTTCATTGATATTATACAACAATATAACGGAATATAGTATAAAAAATAAAAAATTATGAATTTAGCGTAAACTTTATTTCGATAGTGTTAAATATCGAAAGGAAAATGAAGGATTTCTACAAAAAAAGTGGCTAAACATAAAAAATGCTTCATAAACCGTTAGTTTCTATAAATATGGCGAAAAACAACGTAAAAACAATAGCGCATTTCATCTAATAAGGAGAAGAATGAAATAGTTTAAAAGGATAAAACAAATATGGAGATATTAAATTTTCACAAAAGTGGGGAGGAGATATAGTAACGGATATATACATTGTTCCATGTTTCATTTCAAAATAGACATGATTAAGTTGAAAAAGTTTCTTCTATATAAATAGAATGAAAAATAATCGGAATATATGTAAAGGATACTTGACGTAAAGTTTCCTTTACATATATACTCGGTATAAGGAAGGAGGGAGAAATTTCCTTGGAAAATAAAATGGTCGAATACCGAAAAAAATTCGGACTATCTCAAGAAAAATTGGCTGAGAAACTTGGAGTTTCCAGACAAACCATCATTTCAATTGAAAAAGGGAAATATGATCCATCACTTCCGTTAGCATTTGAAATAGCGAAAACATTTCAAACAACGATAGAATATGTGTTCATTTATGAGGGAAAAGAAGGGGAGGAGTAAAGATGAACTATTCACAAAAGTACTTTGTTATTATGGGAATTATTTTTCTATTTATGAGTGGATTTATGATATTAGCAGGTATAATGACGCATTCTGCACCGCCAATTCCAACTTATACCGTGCTTGCAATGATGATTATGTGTTTCTGCCTAAGCTACTTGCACCCGCAATTTAAAGAAAAAGACGAGCGAATGAAACTCATTCGTTACAAGGGAATGTTCTTCAGCTTTTTTGCGCTAACAGCATACTATCTTCTTTTCTCGATTGGCTTAAACTTAAAAGTAATTACACTATCTGCGGTTGAACTACTGAACATACTTATGGCACTTACGATGAGTACAGTTTTTATCTCATTTGTTGTTTTATCAAAAAGATATTAAGATGGAAGAGAGAAAGGAAGATTAATATATGCAAATGATGTATGCTTTTGGCATTGGACTTGTATTATTTTTAGCCGTATTCTTATTTATTCGTAAAGACGTTCAAGGTGGGACGTTAACGAAAAGAGGCTTTTATAAAATGATCGGCTGTTTAGTTGTTATGTTTATAGCGATTATCGTAATGATCGTTTTAATAAATCAGTCACTATAGAATTTAAAAATGGAACCTTACTTTTGTAAGGTTTTTCTTTTTTGAAAATAAAACAAAAATTACCATAAAACCCATTTACCATCTATTCTCTGTATTATATAATCCAATAAAATGATAGGTAAGGAGAATAGTATATGAATAAAAAAGCTATCTTCTTTATAGCGGTATGTCTACTACTTATAGCTAGTGTTACTTACATAATATGTAACAAACGAGAACAAGTGCCACCTATGTTAGTATGGGAGGGCCAGGAATACTACGTTACGAATGAACCTGTCAAAGCAGAAGCAGTCGGACAAAAGCTTGGCGAAGTGACAAAGAAAATTGAAACAAGCAAACAACCTACTAAAAATAGGGAATCCAACATATTACAAGAAAAAACAGAAATATTTGAAATGATTTTAGAAGAAGAGGATGAAAGGCGGCCGATACTCGTAAAAGAACCTAATAGTGAAGAATATAGAATAGCAAGGCTGATGTTAAAACAAGTACTATAAAATGAAGAAACAAATTTGTAATAGAGAGTAGTGGCGTTATGAGATGGAAAGTAGGAACGTTTGAAAAAATAGAAACGAATGACCCATCTATTGAGCAATTAATACATACATTCAAAGAACAAAACCTAAATGGCGGTGCGGTTATAAGCTGTTTTAAAGTAAATAACGAAAATTTTTTCAAAGAAATACCGCGTGGAGAAGATGGACACAAGCGTTTTTTCAGAAGAATCTTTAACTCTTTAGATATAATCAATAACTTAGAAGCGTTAAAAATACATACATCAGAAAAATATAAGTGTCGTTTTAAAGAGCGTCAGGCAGTCATGCTTGATGGTAGTATTGCCACTCAAATTTTGTGCGGCGGAGCATATGTAGAATTTCAAGAACGACCAGTTGTCGCCAAGCAATTAGCGGTTAATTTATGTCAATACATGTTCCAAGATCGATATGAGGATATTAAAGCATTCGAAAGCTACCGTCTTTGGACAGATTGGTTTTACGGTATTGCGTGGGATACAACTTGGATGGTATTAGATAGTAAGGAGCATAAAATGTGGTTAATCTGTGCTACGGATTCGGATTGAAAGATAAAGGGCCTGGTAGGAATACTACAAGGCTCTTTATCTTTTGGAGAAGAATGGAAAATGGATCGTATAAATGTTATACTAAAAAAAATTTGTAATGTAAGTTTTATACTATTGTATGCTGACGATAACTTAAAAGAATTATTGTTTGCGAATGTGAAATTTTTGGATAAGATGTTTGGTAGGAAGTGACTCGAAACGAAAAGACACTTTAGAGAGTGTCTTTTCGTTTTTTTGTAATTAGTAAGTACATAGTGTTTCGCTCAAATCACTAGTTTCTATAAGTAATAGTGAGCAGTCAAAGAGGTATGGAAAAACATATAACCTTTAAGAATAGCTCTAGGGAATTAATAGCCGGATATATAATATAAAGGTGATGGAGTGCGAAAAGATGTTTTGTTCACTAATAACTAAGGGTTTGTGTTGTGGGAAGTGCGATTTGAAAAGCATACCAATTAAGCTGTTTATATAAGTAAATCAAATGTGTAAAAGAAATTAATTGTTTCTAAAATGGACTAATTATACAAGTGTATTAAATTTTTCTAGAGATAGTTTACTGTACTCGTATTTTCCTAAAAAGGTTAATTATCTTAGACATTCTTTTTGGAGTGTCAATGAGTTTGTTATATTCTACATTTTATATGAAGGGTGAAAAATGATGTAATTCGTTTCTTTGGGATTCGCTTAATGATTTAATCTTTTTATTTAATAAATCCTTTGCGAATTCGTATAATTCTAAATCTAAATTATTATCATTATTTATCTGTATTATTAATTCATTAGGTATTGATTTTATTATGGAGGGGGCTATAAAACTATTTAATTTATTGTATTTTAAATCTTTCCAATTAAAATGGTTTTTCATTAAAAACAAAGATTCTTTATACATATCTGTAATTCCGACTAAAACAAAATGATCTATTATGTTTTTTTTCGCAATATTTAAATTCGGGATATCTGTTCCAGATAAACATAGAGTTTGATGATTACAAACATAGAGTTTATGTTTAATAAATTGTTCAAACGTTAATTCAGAATTTATCCAATTATTTCGTTTGTAATGATGGTATTGAGAAAATATTCTATCCACAGGTTTTCTTAACATAGAAATATAAGTGATATTTCTTGAATGATTTATTTGAGATAATAGTTGCCCCTCTATTTCATACCGAAACTATAATGACCATTAATAGCTTTAGCGCTATATATATGATCTTTAAGCAGGTTTATTATTTGCTTCTTATTATTTAGAGGCCCAATGGTTTTATGTGCATACATAAATAATGAATGAGCACCATACTGTGTGTCTAAAATATCTCTTAATGTTGTACCACCAGTTTTAGCAATATGAATAAAAATAATTAATTCGTTATTTGAAGTCAAAAGTCAACCCCCCGTATATAAATTTAATACTAATATGATATGCACCAATTAGAGGTATGAGGGACGGTGAATACCTAGTATACACAAATTGTTAGTATGAAAAATATTTGAGTAAAGCTGTGTGATAAAGAGGGGATTCGAATAGCACGTATTGTTAAACGGTTTGATTACGGGAAAATATACAAAATAAAAGGGGCTGATTTAATTTTGGTGAGTTTCTTCATCTGTAATAGAAAAAGGAAATTTATGTACGTGCATGCTTGGGACAATAAGTGCTAAAAGAGCGTAGTAAAATTGAAGAGCGATTTAGTAGCCTCGAACATCCACGTTAGTTTAGGAAAAATCACTATTTATTATAGGTACATTTGTTTTTTGATTTACAACATTACATATTAAATTTAGTTTTGTAGATTATTTTTCGTTATTTTCCTTTTGGGCGAATCCTGTAGAACTTAGATTAAAACACATGAAAAAGTAGTGATAATAAATAATATGGAGCATAAAATATTTCTCCCTTAAATACAATTAGGAGGGAGATGGAAAATGTTTAACAAGGAGGAAGAATGGTCATTACAGCAGATAAACGTGATTTTGATTATGTAGGGGTTCTTTATCCGGTTCGTTATTTAGGTGATGAAAAAGTATTATGTTTTAATCATGATAAAATTGTAGAGGAAATACATAGAGGGTATTTGAATAAGAGTGAATTAGTTTTACGTGAGAGGTTAGTAGAATTGTAAAAAGATTGAAAAATACATATAGATTTTAAAAACACGATAGGGGAAACAAAATGGGAAAGATAATGAGAACTCTTGTAATCATAGGTATACTTATCCCTCCGGTACTACTGTGGAGTGCACCTGATATTCCGCTAAATGATAAACTGCTGTTTACAGGTTTACAACTGACTGTAGGGTTCACCACAGTAGTAACGTTAGAGGTTATATTTAGAAATCGAAAAAAGAAGAGGGCAAAATAGATATAAATTGTATAGAATGGCAGATAAGAATATTGGTGGTTAATCTTCTCAATAAAAGAAACTAACAGAAGCAGGGAGAAATCCTTGCTTTATTTTTTGTATAGAATTACTAAGTAGAGCATCATTAAATTAGGATATCCGAGGGGGATTACTGTAGGTAAAACTGGGGATCTGTGCTAAATAAACGGTAGTCCCAAGAGTTATCTCACTGGTTTCAACGAGTGTACAAACTATAATTTCAATTACTGTAAGGGTAAACCAGAGGAGGAAATCTCTTTACAGTTAGACCACTCAGAGAGTGTTAGGGACTCTATGGGATTCATCTATTTGTGGATTAATTAGTTATATCTCAAAAGCACAATACCGAGAGACGCATTCTGAGGCGATTAACTTTGATTAGGTGGGTCCCTTTCTTTTTTTATCGAGTAATTACTCAGGAGATGTGCTCTCGGTATTTTTTGTTATTACTTATTGAGTTTTATGACCCCGGAGAGGCTCGAACTCACGACCTCCACCCTGTCAAGGTGCGAGGTCAATTTATTCACGTTCCTTATTACGGTTAAACCGTTGATATAACTGTATCTTAAACTACTTTTAATGATTTGTACAATGATTTTTAACCTCAACACTCTACTATAGAGTATCTCTAACACTTATTCATATTGCTTACTGTAGGAAGGAGTAACCGAACAGTAATTTCTGCATCAAATTAGAGCTTTTTCTTCCATCGTTTGGGGAATTACTGCATTAAAACAATGCAAAAACTTCTTTTGTTTTTAGTAATTTCTGCACTAAAAAAGAGCATAGATTACCGAGTATAGAAAAAATATAGTGAAACTAAATAAAGATAGAAATAGGTAGTCGCTACTGCTCTATCCTATCTATTTTCGCTCACGCTCTTCTATTGTTCGCTTCGCTCACTACCTCACTCCGTTCGGTTAGGATTCGCCTTTCCATTACAGAAACCTTTTTTCAAAAGACAATGTTTTAATTGTGTCTTATAAACGGAAGGAGGAAAGAAAAAGTTGAAAAATGTTCTTAAAAGAGAAGTTTTTATATATACCACAAATGTTAATTGAAGTCAATAGTTATGTAGTGCGAAAATGGACAAAAACTAAAAAATATGGTATAATAATTGTAAGGTCAAAGGGTTTAGTTGACTGAAAAATAAATATGAATTAATTCAGGAGGAGGATAAGTAGTGAAGGCTTGTATGATTTAATTCCTTGTATTCTTTGATAAGAGAACAAGGAGCAGAAAAAATAAATACAAGGGATGCAAAGCAAACGTGACCCATTGTCATGTTTTTTTTATTTCATCAAAAAGTGAACATATTCGTTACAAAAGGAGGAATTGAAAATGAATTTAGAACAATACTTCTTCTGCTATTCAACAAATTTACTTGAGTTTTTACGTTTTGAAAAAGGACAAAGGTTTATTTGTACCGCACTCCATGATAAAACAATGAAACGCTTTTGGCTTTTTGAAAGAACAGAAGAATTAAATCAATTTTTAGTTGAGTATACCGAACGTAGCAGGGCTTTGGGGTTGCTCACAATCTAGGTTATAGACAAGTAGTTAAATTAAAGGAGTTAATTAAATTGAAAATGAACAATAAAAAGAGCTATGTAATTATTCCAAATGTGGCATTTGGTTTCGGTACAAAGTACCATTTAAATAAAGATGAGTTTATGATGTTTGCACACCTCCAATTCATGAAACAAATAGGTTTAGAAAATACAACAGTCACAATGGTAGATATGTTGGTTAAAGGTCTTAAGTGGGAGACAAGCACTAAATCTCGAGATAAAAAGAGAGTAGCCGATGCTCTTGAAGGTTTGCTAACCAAAGGATACATAACAATTGAGCATGATGATAAAATCTTAAAAGATATTTTAGTCATTACTATCAATAAAGAGATGGAAAAACTTGAAGCAGAGACTAAAGTTGAGTGGAAAGAAAATCCTTTCATTTGGAAAGGTTTTACGCAAGTTTCTTATGACAAATACAATTTGGCGGAAAATAATGGTTATTACCTTGTGGCTATCTCTTACATAACGTGGCGAGATAATGCTAAACACACATGGAGAATCTCAATAAAAGAATGGGAAGGCATATTTGGTGTAACTGATAAAACAGCAAGAGACATCCTTGGAGGTTGTGGAGAATTTATAACTAAAATTACTGGCAGTTATTATCGAGATGGAGTAGGTCAATTTAAACAAGAAGCAAATCAATACACAATGCAAACTTCATCAGTTGAAAGTGATATCCAAAAAATTACAAATGAAACAATTGTAGAAACAGCACTTAATAAAGCATTTGAAAAAGTTACAGATATAAAAATTAAATTAGATAGTAACCTATTTAATCAAATCTTCGACAAGAACACTAAATGGAAATTTAACGGATATAAAGCATGGAAAGAAACGACTTGTCAATTCGTTAAAGAAGGAGGTCAAAAGAAAATTGATGCAATGAAAGCGAGCAAAAACAAGATTGCAGGAGAGGTTGCTGAAAGATTGGAAAGGGAGTATCGAAAGCATATTTTAGAACAAAAACAGCAAAATGAGCAAATGGAAAAACAAATAGTAAGACATGAGAATATGTGGGGAGACGATGGAGAATTTATATCTCCTTATGTAAAAAAAGGAAAGTCTAATAATGATATTACAGATTTTTTAGATGATTAAACAGAATTGAAGCAAAAAAGTAATGGGTTATAATTACCAAAGTTGAGTTTTTGGATATTGGATTAACTTTAAGTTAATTAACATGAGAACACAAACCCATGTAAAGGAAAACTTAATGCTAATCGAGCATTCAAACATTTAAAGATCAAAACCCCATCACAATGGGGTTTTCCCTGCTAATTTTATTTGGAGGATAACAAAATGAAAGACAGGCAAGCACTTAGTGATACACACCCTCATCTAATTAAAGAGTGGCATCCATTAAAAAATGAAGGTCTAAAGCCAGAGGAGGTTTCAAAGGGGAGTCATAAGAAAGTTTGGTGGCTTTGCAAAAAAGGAAAACTATCAGTTCACGAATGGCAAGCCCAAATATACAGTCGTGCTAATGGTAGCGGTTGTCCATTTTGTAATGGGAAAAAAGTATGTAATGATAATTGTTTAGCAAATACAAATCCTGAGGTTGCAGAAGAGTGGCATCCTGTTAAAAATGGTGAGCTTACGCCCGATGATGTTGTACAGGGATCAGATAAAAAAGTGTGGTGGTTATGCAAAGAAGGACATGAGTGGGAGGTACAAATCAAAGAGAGAAAAAAGTATGGATGTCCATTTTGTAGTGGGAGGTACGCTACTCCAATAAATAACCTAAAAGTTAAAAATCCAGAACTGGCGGAAGAATGGCATCCTACTAAAAATAATGATTTATGCCCAAGTGATGTAGCTCCATTTTCAGGTTTAAAGGTTTGGTGGAAGGGAAAATGTGGGCATGAATGGGAAGCATTTATAAGAAACCGAGCAAATGGAAATGGATGTCCTTATTGTACTAGCCAAATTGTTACAGAAGAGACTTCTTTAGGTGCGATTTTTCCTGATCTTACACTTGAGTGGAATTTTGAAAAGAATGGGGAATTAACACCCTTTGATATATTTCCAAATAGTAACAAAAAGGTGTGGTGGGTGTGTGAAAGGGGTCATGAATGGAGAGCTAGCGTTAACAATCGTGCTAAGGGAAGAGGTTGTCCGAATTGCTCATCAGGTATTCGAACTTCATTTCCAGAACAATCCATATTTTATTACTTAGCAATGTCTACTAAAAATGTAGTTAATAGATATTTATTAACAGTACAAAACACCGTATATGAAATTGATATTTATTTACCAGAATTAAATATTGGAATTGAATACGATGGATATTGGCATATGCATAAGAAGAAACAAGATGAAAAAAAGAACAAGGTCTTACAAAAAGAAGGGATTCAATTAATTAGAATAAGAGAAAAGGGGCTACCAAAAATTAACCCACATGGGGCTGTAATTTATGAAATAGATCCTAGTATTTTAGATCAGCAAGGGGAAGGAGTTCGCCTAGTTTTTACTTATTTAGGTTTTAATACTGATAATATCAATATTAAGCGTGATCGCATGGTTATTATTAGTAAATATAAGACCTATGAAAAAGAAAATAGCCTTTCTGTGACGCATCCTGATTTATCCAGTCAATGGCATCCTGAAAAAAATAAAAATCTTACAACTGATCATTTTCTAGCGGGTTCAAATGTGAAGGTCTGGTGGCAATGTGATAAGGGTCATGAATGGCAAGCAGTGATCTTTTCTCGAGCAAACAAGAATGCCGGTTGTCCTTATTGTTCAGGGAGGTTAGCAACTATAGAAACTTGTTTAGCAACTCATAAACCAGAGTCAATAGAAAGATGGCATCAAACTAGAAATGGAAAATTAACACCATTTAACAATACAAGATATTCAACTAAAAAAATATGGTTAAATTGTGCAAAAGGACATACCTTCGATATTACTCCAAGTAAATACATTAATAAACCTAGTGGGTATTGTCCGATTTGTTCAAATGAACGAATTAGCGATGAATATAATTTAGCTGTAATGTTTCCTGAGGTTGCAAAACATTGGCATCCTACTAAGAATGGGGATTTGTTACCCAAAGATTTTTTTCCTAAAACTGATCAATTTGCATGGTGGAAAGGGGAATGTGGTCATGAATGGGATATGCGTATATCTGATCGTGTAAATGGGGATGGATGCCCTTATTGCTCTAGTAAAAGAGTTGATCCTAAACGCTCTCTTGCAAAAATGAGGCCCGATCTAACTGCTGAATGGAATTATGAAAAAAATAATAAAAGACCTTCGGATTTTTTTCCACAGTCAAATAAAAAAGTTTGGTGGAAATGTAATAATAATCATGAGTGGGAACAATCAATTCAAAGAAGGTCCAGTAAGAAAAAAGCGATATGCCCAATATGTAGCTCAATTGCTTTTCAATATCCTATTTTAAAACTAGAATGGCATCAAACTAAAAATGGGTTTATTTCTCCTGAAATGATAAAACCAAAGAGTGAAAAATTTTTTTGGTGGCAATGTAAAAATGGTCACGAGTGGCAAGCCACGCCAAGGCAACGTACAAGAGGAAGTAAAATCTCACCTTGCCCAGAATGTAAAAAAATGAAATAGGTTAATGTATTGTTTTTTGTTAAATTTTAGGATCAGTCTGGGATTTTTTGTGGAGGAGCTGTCAGTATTTGATGGCTCTTCTTAATATTATTATGATGTTTACTTTATAAAAGAAAGGTTTTATCAACCGTGTAACCTAGTTAGGGAGAGGAACCCTTTGTGTGCAAAAAATAAATGATGGGTTAATGGATGGTGTTTTTAAAAATACAACAAATAGATTACTTATAAGTCTAGACAAAAGTTGTTTCAAAATAAAATATGCCTAATTTTAAAAAAATTCAGGGCAATTCATATGGAAATTATTTCTTTTAAGGAATAAAATAGTTTTTGGGACTTGAAATGAAAATTCAACTAACAGGAGCAATGTATCTGCTTGCTATACTCTGAAAGTGGTACCATAGTTGAAGAGGAAGTCATCTATAAAACAAATAAAGGATAGGATAGGATGTGATTGAATGTTTGAAATTTTTTATACTGCTCATTTTGCAACAGTTTTAGAAACATTATCTACCGATGAGAAAGACGGGATTATTAATAAGTTAAACAATTTTAAAACATTGTCTTCTTATATAGAAATAGAAAAAAAAGAAGGAATAGCAATTTTAAAACGTCTACCGTCTGAAAATAAATTTGAATATTCATATAAACTAGATAGTAATTCTAGGATTTTATTTAGTTTAGATATGCAGAATAAAAAAATATATATTAGAACATTAATTCAAAGAGGAAGCATTATCGATAGTTTTGATAAGGAGGAGGGAGAAAATGAAAGAGTTTGAGATAGCAACATTTAATCCTCTAATAGCTCGACAAGAATTAGAAGCATTTAGGGGATTTTTGGAAAAAGAAGTGCTAGATGAACAAACCGATGTTCTCCCTTTTTTTAGGAAGCATATTACTCTGTCATGTATGATTGGGACAGTTGCAAATCTTGGGTATTTTAACAAGTATGATTATGCTTATGAGTTTCCTATTCACGGGGATTTTAGATGTGATTTAGTAGTTGGGGATGAAAAACAAAATCAGTATCTTTTAATTGAATTTGAAGATGCTAAAAGAGATAGTATATTTTATAAAAAAAAGAATAAAGTCACTACAGTTTGGGCGGAGCGTTTTGAGGAGGGATATAGTCAAATAATTGATTGGTTTTGGAGAATAGGTATAATGTCATCAACAGAATTAAAAATATTTTTTGATACTTGTACTGATAATGTAGAATACCACGGTTTATTGGTAATAGGTAGAGATGACTTTTTATCTCCGACAGAAAAAGAGAGATTTAATTGGAGAAGGAAAAAAACTACTATTGATACAAAATTTATTAAATGTGTGACTTATGATGAACTTTTCAAGATGTTAGAGGGATATGTAGTAAGTCTTGAATTGGTTGCATCAAGCAGAGAAATAGAAGAGTGAGAAACGAAGATTACATAGCAATCTTACAATTTACAGTTAGTATCAGTCCTATCCGTGCAAACTTGTTATAAATTAATTGCGTATAAAAATGTTTTAAATCTCCTTAATTAACAAGGTTTTCTCGTGTAATAACCGTGCAAGTGATACGAAAACATCTTTGGAAAGACAATTGAAAGTAAAGGTTTACTTATCCATAATTAGGATAAAATTATTCGGTCTTTTAGAATTTATTTGTCGGTTATATTTCGAAGTTAAATTAACTGGTACAAGCAGTAATCAAAGATTAATTGAGTGGCTGATATAGTCACTCTTTTTTTATACTATTTGATGGGATTTATTTGATGTTTATAAAGGTATACCTTTAAGGGTATACCAAACTAGATGCTTTTGTTAGTTGTAAAAGTGGGTGCGTTGCTTTATAAACGTTTATAAAATGAAGTTGATCTTTATAAATATTTTTGGATTAGAGCATAGGTAGGGAGGCTTATCACCTTTTTGAATGATTTATATAGTGAATAGTGTATAAGCACACCTGCTCCTGCAATCTGAATTAGATTTGAGTAGATAAACATAGCTAACGTAAACTCAGGTAAGGGAAAGCTTAGTGCTAATCGAACATTTAAATTCAAATAATACAATTAAATGTTTCAGGATAATCTGGTGAAGGGTGGCATTATTACAATAAGTGATAATGCTTTTTTCAGCTAAAGGAGCATGATAGTTTGGGGATTGTTAGATTATACCATCTACCATCGGAGTATTACTCATACGAACATTCCTTAGTATTGTAGTTGAAGTAACAAAAATAATATAATTAATAAAAACACCAAATTGGTTCTTAATTAATAGGAGAAAAACAAATAGGGGGTTAATAAAATGTCTCAACCTTCTCAGGAAGTTCTATATAAAAATGTATTATTTAAAAAAATTCCAATAGATGTAGACCTAGGCAAACAAAAACATATTGAAACTATGGATTTTATTAATGAGTGTTACGAACAAAATCAAAATGAAGTTAAGAATCTTTTTTCTACTCAAATCCACAATAATAAAGAAATATTGATAATAAACACTTGGGGTAAGGGATACTTTAGAAGAGCTTTACTACAAAATAGAAACTTGATAATTAGAAATATATTATTTACAAATGTTAGTTACGAGTTGGATAAATTTTTAAAATTAAAAATTCATCCAACTAGTAGTAATTATATTGCTAATTTACAACAGGCATACCGTATAAATTCAGAAGAGTTTGAATGTTATTTTTCGAAAAAAATTATTAATGGAAAAGAATACATTGAGGTACCGTGTAAAAAATTTGATTTAAAAAAGATGGTGATAGTTAGAAAAGAACGAATTACTGGATCTTTGTACTTTAGTAATGTAAAGCATGATGGTGATGAAAAGGTATTGGAACATGAAAGACTAAGAATTACTGAAATTCAGCAACATTTACGAAAGTATTCTTATAGTGAAATTAAGGAAAAATACATTAAGCATATAAACAACTCTAAATTAAAAATTATTAACATTAGAGGACGAAATTATATTGAAATACCTGAAATGATAAATATAGGCTATTTTAAACAAACAAATGGGTTACAAATAATAAATAAAAAAGAAGAACTTATAGAAAAAGCAGAAGTAGTCGTAACAAACGAATCCTTATTTACCACAACTGATTCAATAAAATTACCTGAACAGGATGTTATGCGAGAGCCTTTAGGATCTATGAGACCTAGACTTATTACTAATTCTAATGAATATAATACTAGAAGTAGTAAACAGACTTCAGTGAAAAGTGGTAACTATAATCCTAAAAAAACAACTAGAGAAATAACGACAACAATACGTGATCAAATATTAGTTTCACAACTTAAAGAATTATACAATCACACTTGCCAAGTGTGTAGAGAAAAGGTTGAAACAGGATTAAATCAATTTGCAACCGAGGTTCATCATATAAAACCGTTAGGATTACACAACGGACCAGACATAAAAGAAAACATGATTGTTCTATGTCCCAATCATCATGTAATGTTTGATAAAGGAGCCATTACAATAGACTTATCTAAAAAAACTGTAATGCATATTAACCCCAAAAATCCTGTTAATAATATGAAAGTGGTTCTAAAGCATAAAATAGAAGAAAAATACATTAACCATCATAATGAAAAAATATTTCTAAAGTTTTAATTCATATAAATTGTACCTGTTTTGCTTAACTATCATGTAAGAATGATAGTTTTTTACATATTCTGTGGTGAAGCTAAGCTTCATGGTTGGATAACGTGTACAATAGTGTAATAAGATCATATAAAAAGGTTGCCGTATAAGTCAGTCTTTTTTGGTGTAAAAATCACCACTAAGATTTGACGGAGCATATGTCACTGATTTACAGTAAATAGATGGATTATATGATATGCTCTATTGAGGTGGTTTTAAGAATTGTAATCCCTGTATAAAATTGGATTTTTATGTATTACATTCCCACAATCATGTTAAATATTTATTATGTACGATTTCGAGGATAAATCTGTTAATTGAGATATTTTTATGTGTGATTATTATATTATCATTTTAAATTTTATTAGTGCTTTTTAAGAATGTATTAACATGGTAATTTAATGAATATGAGATGAATATAGCGAGAGAGGATTGAAAATTTTTGAAAGATTTTTCAGATAGAATAATATTTTCTAGAGATGAGTGTCAATTACCCGATATACAAATGAATGTAAAATTTAGATTGCATGACACTTGTGTATACACAAAAGGAAATAAACTTATAATAGAAAGTGTAAGAAGAGTTGATCAAATAGATTCGACCCATGAAATAAAAAGGTACATCAGACCACAACTCCTTATTATACAAGGTATTCTTTCTTATTTTTCGGGTTCCCCGTTCACAGTTTATGACTTTTACAGTGGTACAACAAGCGTTGTTGATAATAAGGATAATGTTCTTAAAAGGTTTAAAGAAAATAAGCTCATTATTGAAGGGAATAATTACTCTAAAGATTTGGAAACTTTGTTAGAGAAATTAGGTGGTCGTGAGCAAAAGTCACTAGTAATTACTTTGTTAGATAGATGGAGAAAAGCACTTTACATGCTAGCAGAAAGTGAAGTTAATACATATCATGATGAAGCGATTTTGACGTATTTTCATATACTTGAATTGTTAGTAGGTTATTATTACGAGGACTTTAAGAAGGAAGCTAATAAACAAATAACAGATTTTATAAAGAGTTTTGCATCTGAAACGTTAAATCAAAGAGGAAATAACTTAGAAGAGACCGTAAATTCTAAATCTAAGATATTAAAAGAGCTACTTATTAGTGAGGAAGCATCAATAACTACTAAAATAATTTATTTTTTAAAGCAGTACAATATCCTAGATGATCAAACTTATTCTCTAGTTAGTAAGTTAGTTAAAATTAGAAATGCTATTGCTCATGGAAGGATTATATACAGAGATAAATTAATTTGGCCGTTACCTCCTTTTTTTAATTTGACCAATAATTCTCATTCAGTAATTCAGATGCTTTCTATTTTTACAGCTAGGGCTATTGCGTTACATTTAGGTCTTAATGCTTGGGAGAAAGAGTGGGAGGAAGTTCATCGGGAGTTAGATCCTTCTGACGAGGTTATATATTCATTTATCAAAAATGTAGAAGAGTATACTAAAGTATCACCTTCAGACCTAATCATCGGTAATTATAAGGGAATAAGGATTTCCTCTATAATAGACTTCTTTATTGAAAATCCTAAAAAGTGTAGTTATTCAGATTTAGAAAGAGTGTTATCCATGGTAATAAAAGAAACAAGGATAATTGAGGGAAATAGTTCTCAACTCTTTCTGGCATCTGTAATACTAGGGGATTCGTCAGACGATGAATTATCAGCGATTTCAAAAAGAAATGTAGAAATTGTACATAAAAATGAATGGTTTGAATACTCAAATATAAAAGATATTTTAAGATATTTTGATTACTGTGGAATGAAAATTAAGTGGTTTGAAACTTGGCTTCAAGAAGGTGGGCACATAAGTATTAAAAGAAAGAAATAAGTTATTGCTTTTGCAGAAGGTTTGGAAAGAATGGATACTAACTGACACTTGCTTGGCACAGTAAGCGTCTTTTTGCTATAAAAAAAATAAGAGGTTAAGTAAATTTCAAGTGTCGGCAGTATTACAAAAATCCAATTACATTAGATATTATATATGTATAAAAAAAGGGTGGGAACATGCTTAGAGACGTGTTTTTTAAAGGTAAATAAAAGAGAAGTCTTTTTTATTTATAGTATCTGACTCTATGAAATTTACGTGATTAGGTTAATAAGAAGTTTTAGAGTTTAAATAAGGATTATGAAAAAGAGATAGATTTTCCATCCCTTTTTCAAAGATTGTTAATTAGACTATGCCTATTATGTTGAGCTACAATATCCTTACTGGTCATATTGACATATTTCCTAACCATCCCAATTGATGAATGTCCTAGAATCTTTTGAAGGGTCATAATTTCAAATGATGAAAAATATAACTAAGTATTAAATCAGGATATAAGGAATTTGGGATTTTTGATTAACCTTATATAAAATACAAAAACATATATAGTACTAATCAAGCATTTCAACATAAAGTGATAAAAATGAATCCCCATTAAAAATAATGGGGGTTTAACTGTATAAAATGGGATTTTTATGTACAATCCTTCTACTCATGTAAAAAATACATTACGTGCGATTTTTATGAGAATATTGTCAATTAAGAAGGTTTTGTGTGAGTTATCGTGTAAGTATTAAGAGCATATAATTACTTTAGGAGTGGAAGAGTTATAATTTCTTCCACTCAGTTAATTTTCCCATGATTTCAAGCATTTTCTTCTACTCATCTATACTAATTTCTTGAAGTAACCTAATAATATTTTGATAAGGTAATGGTACATTACTTTTAATATTACTCTTATCTTTGGAAGGATCAACAAAAGAAAAAAATCTTCTAATGTAATATCTAATGCTTGAGTAATCATGTTTAGACTTGAAACCGTTAGATTGTTTTCTCCCCGCTTTACTTGTCCTATATATGTAGGATGAAAGCCGGCTTTAAATGCCAATTCTTCTTGAATTAAATTTTTACTTTTTCTTAGTATCCGAATTTGTGAACCAATAACATTAATTAAATTATCCATTTATATTTACACCCCAGGTTTAACTTAAACAGTAAATGTAAATGTGCATGTATCGACAGGCTAATGATATTTTTTATTTTAATAAATATACTAAAGTTATTATTGTATCCATTTTTTGGTTATTAAAAAAAGGGTGTGAAAATTATTACTTAATATTTTATGAAGTTAGCTTTGTTAATCGTCTTGCTATTAATGTTTACAAATATAATTAGGGAGGTTAATACATGCAAATACAAACTTTAATAAAAAGAAAAGGTTTTTGGGCAATTTTTATTGGTGTATTGTTTGGTTTAATTATTATGGTATTCATAGGAATAAATTACATAGAAATAAAAAAGGAGAAAGTAGGGATAGAAGCGATGGAAGGGGAACAAGGGCAAACAGAAGCTGGAAAAAAAGAGAAAAAGTATTCTGATAATAACACAGTATTTGGTGTTAATTGGAATGAATTTAAAAATCAGTGGTATAATTCATTAAATAGTACGAACAGTAATTTAAGTGTTATTACTGATATGGAAGAAAAACCAAGTGTATTAGGTACTCGATATAATGGACGAATTAGTAAGGCTTTATTTATTAGTGCAGATACACATAAGGACACTCAAAAGATTGGATATGCAGTAGTAATAGGAGCTACAGAAAAAAATAATATGGATAGAAATACGGCGGTTCTTAAAGCTTCTATTAATTTAATTAAACTGACTGATCCATCTCTTACACTTGAAGAGCGTAATCAAATTGTATTAAAGCATCTAGGTTTAGGTGACGGCATAATTTTACAAGAGAAAAATCTTTCATATACTCATAATGGCATTATTTATGAAGCGGAATATGAACAAGAAAACGAACGATTTGGAACTTTAACTGTTTCAGTTCAAGAACAATAAAGATTATAGCTGAATGTCATCAAGTAAGAAAATTGGGTATTTTAGCATGGTATCACTTTGAATGTCTAGAATATTAGGAACATTATATATAATAGTTTAATAATGAGAAATCCGAGCTGACTTTTTGGTGATTTCGGCTTATTTCTTACGATTATATATACCATATTAATAAAAGTTGTTAGAAAAAATAAGATGAGGTAAAATTTAACATGCATTATAAATTCAATTAATTAATTCTAGAAGCTAGAAGAGTCTGGTTTAATGGATAATTGGGAGGAAAAAATGGCAGATTTGATTTCATTTGAAGAGTTTAAAGAATTATGGGAAAGAGAGCCTATTGTTGTTATTGACAGTTGTTCCTTATTAGACTTATATAGGTATGCTCCTAATGCAGCGAAAAAGATATTAGAGAATTTAAAGGAGATTCAGCATAATATTTGGATTCCAGGTCAAGTTTTGGAAGAATATTCCGAAAATAAAGAAACTGTCATTAAAGAGGCTCATAAAAAGTATGAAAATGTATCAACAGAAGTTCAAGAAATAGTTAAAAAAGCAGAGAATACTATAACTTCAAAATTTAATCGCTATGGTAAATTTAAATACCCGCAAATCAGTACATTTAGGGGTGAACTTGAAGAAATCACTGCTGCCTTGAGGGAAAAAGCAAAAGGTTTTAAGGATATAGTTGCAACTGAAATTCAAGAAAACAAAGATGTTTTAAAAGAAGATGAAGTTAATTCGTTTATACAAGCATTAAAAAAGGAAAATCAAACGGGAGTCCCATTTTCTTTACCAAAAAAGATAGAGATATATCGTGAGGGGGAATTTCGATATTGTCACCTAATTCCACCTGGTTATGAAGATATCGGAAAAGATTCAAAAGACCCAACTAAGACCAAGAAATATGGTGACCTAATTATTTGGAAAGAACTCTTAAAAAAGTCAACAGAAGATGAAAGTCCATTTATTTTTATTACTGATGACGAAAAAGAGGATTGGTGGGATCTAAAAAGACATAATACTCATCTAGGATCAAGAGATGAATTAGTAGGTCCAAGAGCCGAACTTGTCTCAGAATTTAATGATATTTCCAAAGTTGGTGAAGGTGGCTTCCTTATGTTAACTTTACCTGAGTTTAACAAGCACATCTCAACCATAAACGAGGTAAACCTTAAAGAAGTGTATCTTAATGACATAGAGCTAGATCCAGAAGATGTTGTCAGGGATATAATTGACTCTAATGAATGGCATTCCATTCTTGATAAGTCAGGTGAATTAACAGCTTCTTTTGTGCATGATGGAGAATTACAAGAATTAACTGGGGAAATATTAACAGATGTTGAAATAGTAGAATTTTCAAAACCAGAATTTGATGATTTATATGTAGACTATAACGAAGACGAGGTAATTATTGAAGGGAGATTTAGTTGTGTGGTCTCTGTTGATATAGAGACTGCGTTATCTCGTGAATACAATGAATGCATTAACGCTAAACTTCTCTTAGCAGGAAATATTACCGTAGAATTTGATTTAGACTATGCTGAGGAAGAGAATGCTATAGAAAGGCGTAATGAGAAAGTCTCCGTCTCAGGTATAGAAATTAATAACTATGAAAGTCAATCCAATGAGGATGATTATTCGTTGAACGCTTGTATAAGTTGTGAAGTTCGGCCAGGGGAATATTACACTAATGAAGGTGAACCTGTATGTGAAAAATGTGTTAGTAATTTTGATATATGTGCAGGGTGTGGTAACCTTTTTGAGGCTGGCACATTAGGTGGTAGTAAATGTTCTAATTGTGATGATTAATAAAAAGGACAGGTTGCCATTTCTATTTGTCTATAAAGAATGAGTAGTTGATACTAGTAAGTTCGTTAATTACTATTTAAAAATAAAGAGGTCATTCTAGTATAAGGAATGACCTCTTATATTTAGTGGATAGCATTAGATTTAGATTGAACTACAATGCCCTTTAATGGAATAAATATATGTTTTAAATAAGGCGTGGTCTCCAGTTTATACAAAATTTTATGTATAAATTAGATATCAAGCCTTATTTTTTATTAAAAAAGCATACTTCCACAAAAGTCATTTTTAAATTGCTAAATACAAGTTATATCAACTGTTCACTTTTGTATCATTTAAGTACACTCTATTGATACACTATAAGATGCTTGATATACTTAGGTTACTAATGTCTCATATACATGTATCAAAAACAAAAGGGTGAAAATGATATGAAATATGGTTATGGTCGTGTGTCATCAGCAGGTCAAAATTTAAGTGCACAGATTAAACAATTACAAGAAGCAGGATGTGACACTATCTTTAAAGAGAAGGTCAGTGGAAGAAAGAAAGAAGATAGAGAGCAATTCAATCTGCTCCTTGAGACAGTACAAAAAGGTGACACTATTATTGTTACGAAGTTAGATAGGTTTGCTAGAAGTACAAAAGATGCTTTAAATACCATTGAATGCTTAGATAGCAAAGGTGTTTCGCTTATTGTCTTGAACATGGGTGGAGATAAGATTGATACAAGCACGGCAATTGGTAAATTAATGATTACTGTCCTATCTGGTATAGCCGAATTTGAAGCCGACATGATTAAGGAAAGGCAATTAGAAGGTATTGAAGAAGCGAAGAAAAGAGGTGTCTATAAAGGAAGACCTAAGAAATACACAAAGAATAATAGAGGCTTACAATATGCCCTTGAATTATTCCGCAACAGAGCAACTAATAAGATGACTGTTAAAGAAATTGAAGAAATCACTAAAATAAGTAGAGCTACTTTGTATAGAGTGGTACGAGAGGTGAACAGGGAGTGAAATAATTATATAAAAGGTGGATTATTGCACGGATAACAAAGGGGGGTGCTTCTCACCGTTAGGAAAGATACATATAATAAATAACGTGTATGCTCTACTATCCTCCCGTTCTAAGTGAAATATTAGAGAATAAAACATTAGGTGAAAGTGATATGACTATTATTGGTACTATACTGCAGTGAATATCTTTTTGGGAGGTATATTGAAATGGTTCTAAGTTGTAAATATCTTTGTTAAGGCACCTAGAAGTCACAAAGGGTGTCTTTTTTCTATATAAAAGAGACTTTGTGCTACTTTGAAAGTGTCATTTTTTTAGAGATTATTAGTATATTTAAGATTTAATTTAATATCAAAGAATTAATCAATAAACTTATAAAAAATTGGTATAATAAGGGTGCTGGTAAGTTTTGAAAATGTAAAATAACTAGAGTTGTTTTAAAAGGAGTTGAGTAAGCTGGACATTGAAAAATGATTTCCTAAACAGGTTGCAGTAGATGAGGATTTTAATTATAAGGTTCTTTATAACGATAGTAGAGGAGCGAGTTATAAAGATGAATACAAGTCTTTGATTAGAGAGGCTATCGAAAAGAATTTTATAGCAATAGAGAAATTTATTATTGCTGAAAATGTTCAAGATGAACTTTACCAAATATCTGAGACAAAGGGGACTCAATATACTTTGATTGAGTGCTTAAAGAGTTATCATAGTGAATCTGACCCTATAATTGCTCCGCTAATTTACTTATTAAAGAAGTTAGACCCGAAATTTACACTGGGCATTAATGAAGAAAGACTAAAAATTGTTTCTAAGTCAGTGGACGTTGAGATTCGTCCAAGAATTGATGGTAAGAATGCTGAGCCAAGAATATATTTCCCTAAGGAGAAAATTGCTATTACTTCAACAAATGATAATGTTGAAAACTTAGGGGATATTTTAGCAATTAAAGGTGTAAAAGTCTATATTATAGGTACTGATGACCGTTCGAATTTAATTTATGCGTATAAAATAAACAGGTATGATAGATATTTTGATGTAGCAGAGGGTTATAAGGACAAGTTAAGATCGGAATTACTTGATAATATATTTGCTAATAATTAATTCTGTAATTTATATGAAATTGGGTGGAGAATATGAAGAGATTAGACAAAGATTATGTTTGGGAATGTGATTATGGTATAAGAAAACCGTTAATCCCAGTTTTGAAAGAGTTGTTAAGCGAACAAGATGCGACATCTCTTCAGATGGTAAATTTATTGACCAATTCAATTCCATATAATTTAGAATTTTATATTGTATTAAGTTACGATAATCCTCAGGAAGACCATATTGAAGTTATGAAAAGTTTGATGTTAGGAGAAGGTTTGCGTTATCGTCCAGATATTACATTTCATGAATTACAACAAGAGATAGGTAATAGAAGATTTAATAGTCGAACTTTAGTTAGAGATTACGATGTAGAAAAGGCGATGAAAAGTGAATTGCTATTCCCGTTTATTGAGAAAAATGAAATAGAACAGCTAGGTTATATCATAGATAAACCACTTGGAAATCGAATGCCTATTTTCTTAAGTCACTCTTCTAAAAATAAAAGTGAAGTTGAGGATTTAATTCCTTATATCAATGGTGCTGGATTACCTGTTTGGTTTGATAAAGTAAACATTGATTATGGTGAATCAATTGTCAAGGCAATTCAAAAAGGAATTAAACAATCGGCAGGAGTTGTTTTTTGGATTACAAATGACTTTATTAACTCTAATTGGTGTGATTTGGAGTTAACTAAATTTGCAAATAGATACGCTTCAAAAAGGGATGTATTAACTATTGCTGTAGTTCATCAAGATGTTGATATAGAAAAAATAGATTTTTTATTCGATGATATTAAGTATTTAAAACGAACAAATGAAGATCTGGAAACAATAGCCAAAGATATAATCCCTACACTAAAAAGGTATATGGACAGTATAAAATGAAGTGGTTGCTTCTACAAGGGAAAGTGAGTATTTATAGGAGATAATTTAGTATCGTATATAATGTTGATTTGTAACTAACTGGTAATATGGAAGTAATAGATGAAAGATCGGACAAGGGGAGATTTTACGTGATAAGACAAGTAACTGCAACAAAAATTGAAAGTGATCAAGGGGAAGGATTTGAAAGACTACAAATACCTAGTAAACAAGAAATAGTAACTCTTAGACATGCCCTTAAGGTTTTAAATCAATTACAAATTATTGATGTTCTATCTCAACATGAATATCAAATTGATAAGAATATAAAAAAGGTTGGAGTTTTAATAGAATTATTAATTCAACAATTTGAAAAAGGGTTACTGCAAAGAGAAATATATGAGGATATTAGAGAAAAAGCATTTAATCCAGAATTAGATGTATCTGATGGCTTTTTTCTTTCTTTTTTAGATGAAAAGTTAAATATAACAAGATCGAGTGTTCAGGGTACAGTAGATAATTGGAATAAAATCAAATCTCAGGAAAATGGGATAAATAGTAATGTAGAAATAATAAGTTTTAGGAATGGATTATGCAAATTATTGGTAACTAGACTTAGTGAAAGATATGCCTATGATAAACGCAGTATGTTTAGTACAAGGTTTGTCGATGAATCAAAAGCTTTAGTTGAGATAGATTTTTCGAAAAAGATTATTTTCTTTCAAACTTCTAACTCTAAAAAGTATAGGGAGATACAAACAGTAATTAAATCACTACTGTCAATCTTTTTTGAAAATGATAAATTTAAGTTATCTCCACCAAAAATGTCTCAAAAATTAACCTTTACTCTTGAGGATGATGGTAATACAGCGGTCCTTTATGAAAATATCAGCCCAAACACTATAAAATTTCTAGATTTAATACTGGAAATGAATGGTGCTAAATTTAATTTCGACGATTTGGAATGTATAGATATTACTTTTGATCATGAGGACTCGAAAAAAGAAGATCTAAAGGCTAAAATTGAGAGACAAGGATTTGGCGGGGGGGACTTACTACAAAAAGAGGATATTAAAAATCATATTCTACAGAATAGAGTGATACTAAAAGTTGAACTTAGCTTAGTCTACACTGAAAAAATAGATGAAGAACGGGAAAGAAAGCATATCCTTATAGCTGGTATAGACCATAAAGCGAATAATTATATAAGAATATATATACATAATAACAATTTCAACTTGAAGCGAGTAATTAATAAAGCTTATAAAGAATTAAAGACTATATTTGTTGAACATAATTCAAGTACAACTTTAAGAAATGAAGATAAAATAAAAAAATTATTAGGATTATGATGTATGTGAATACACTAAATAAAGATTTAAACAAATGTCGAGTATATTATTATGAAAACTTTAATGATTTCTTTTCTTTGTTCAAAATAAATTATGATTTGACTCAATTTAAAAAAAATAAGTTTCTTTCTAAAATTAACTATATGGAAAGGGATAATAAATCTACGAGCAATCCTTATAATTTATTAATTTATATGAATCAACAAGAGCAGTTGGTTATTGGTAAGAATATTTTTTGTGTATTCTATCATAGTGAGGAAGAGAATAATCAATGGATAAATTCTAAGACCGATTTATATAGAATACTTTCAAAAATAAATCTAACCCAAAAATTGTATATACAAAGAATGTTAACATCTGTCACAAATAATATTATGGAAATAAAGCTTTCTAAGGATAATTACTTTAACTACTTTGATAGTTATATTTTATATGGAAGTAGTATTCAATTTTCATCAGAGTTTGATGAAATAATGCAAAATGAAGAATTAGAAATCAAACAAATCAAATTTCAATTATTTGATCGATCGGTTATTACAATTAGGGATGGGAATCAAGTAGAGTTCAATAAAAATACTTCAAATGAAGAGAAAATAGAATTTGTTTTATTTTTATCTCACTTATTGAATGATTCAAGGTAGGAGAAAAATTATGAGAAAAATATCGATTACTATAGTCAATAATACAAGTCATGTCCATTGTATGCCTCTAGAGGAAGGACATACTGATGATGGCTTTTGTCTAGACTTTTTTATTAATAAGCAGAATGTACCTCAAAAAGAACTGCTACCAATTGTAAGAACATTTACATCGGATATTCATTGGATTAAATGGAATGCTGAAAGTTTATTTTTAGATCTTAGTAAAATGAAAGAGGAGTTTCAAGAATTATTCTATAATTGTGATTGGATGAAAGGTGAAGTGAAAGTTGATCCTCAATTTGATGTAGAACTTAGAACTGAGATTCCTATTGTTACTTATCAAATGACCAAGCAACAAATCGAGATGACGTTCCCTAAGAAGATATTTTTAAGTCATAAGGGGAGTAACAAAGACTTTGTTAAAAAATTTTATGAGGTGTTAAAAGAATTAGGTTTTGATCCTTGGCTAGATGATGAAGATATGCCAGCAGGTATGGACCCTAATAGAGGGATTTTGAAAGGGCTACAAGAATCATGTGCTTGTATTTTTTTTATAACACCTGAGTTTAAAGATGAAAGTTATTTAACTTTTGAAATTAATTGTGCTCAAAAGCAAAAAATGAATAAAGGAGAAAAATTTAATATTATTACTCTTCAATTTACAAATGAAGAGGGAAAACAAGGTGTAGTTCCAGATATACTTCAAATATCCCTATGGAAAGAGCCTAAAAATAATATGGAAGCTCTTAAATATATTTTAAGAGGATTACCTATTAAAGTAGGAACTGTTGATTGGAAATAAAAATAGAAAGCACTGAACATACAGTGCTTTCTATTTTTATTTATATAGGTTTGATTATTAAGGATGGGACCCCAGCGACTTGTCCTAAAATATCGGCATACTGTAGTAGAGTCTGACGAACAAATTCTATTTCTTTTCTTAATTCATCATGTTTATCCCAAGCCTTCTCATGTTCAACTATGGATACAGATTCATTTCGTTTATTTTCATATTCTAGTAACATTGGGTGCCACTTAGCAAGAAGGGGGCGTAAACTTGAGTTTAGAATAGAAACTGCCAAATATCCAAAAGAAATATCCCCTGTTTTAGATATAGCTACATTGGGACCATATTTTTTTAATATTTGTCTGGTAATGTCAAAGAGTGAATAAAATGAAGAAAGTGCTTCTCTTAAAATTCCTTCCTCATCTTTTAACTCATTTGTAGTAATACGGGTAATTAATTCAACATACATTTCCCAAGAGGCATCTCGTTCAGCTGTACTAGGTTGCCAAGAACCTTTTATACTCCCAATTGGTAAATTAAGGCTTACAGTTATATCTTTAAGTGACATGATTTTCAACTCCTTTTATTTTTGCCAATCTAAATAATGGACTAATGAATGAGAAGAGGTGCTATGTTCTAGTATGTAATTCGCGGGAAACGCTGATTTTTCTAATAATATAGCATCATTTTCTTTTTTTTGTAATGATGCTATATAGATATTCAGGCTCTTTATTCCTCTTATTAAATTCCCTATGGTTAGATAAGATGGAATATCACTAACATCTTTTAAAAGAAGAGTGGAGACTGAATTTTCAGCTCTCTTACCATAACCTATTTCATAAGGGACCCACCAGGATTTTTTCGTTTTTTCTGAAACTATACATAACATATCGGTCGAAGCGTTTATTCCGTTTTCAATACATTTTGTGATGGCTTCACTATTTCCATTTGTGACAGCTTTCTGTAATTCATCATCGTAAATATCTAAGTATATATCAAAACCTGCATTTTGAATGTATTTTCCTATTTCGATAACTGCTGTTTTATTTTCAGTTATATGTGAAAGAAAAATACAGTTCTTTTTTTGATGGGAGGCAGATTTTTGGAATGATTCTAAAATAGATTTGTTACTAGGATCTGCTAAGTTTCTGCCAATATACCTCATGAAATATTCCCTCTCCTTTTTTATTTACCAATTTTCATATGGATAACCTTATTATATGAGGTAATGCGTAATGTTTCTATTTATTTGCTTTATAGATAAGAAAAAATGAATAAAAGTCTTTATTATATATACAATAGGTAAGATTTGTTGCTAGGGTATAATTCGTGGCTCTAACAATCTTATAACCAGAGTCAAAAACATTACCGTATAAAAGAGAAAAAATAGTGTTAATAGACGCATTTTCAACGTGTGAATTATTGGAGAGATGTGGTGAGATTATCTCATTTATAAACAAAAAGAGTGAACGATCTGTTCACTCTTTTTGTTTATAAATTATTAATTGGACTATGTTTATTATGTTGAATTACAATATCTTTACTTGTCATATTTACATATTTCCTAACCATCTCAATTGATGAATGCCCTAATATCTTTTGAAGAGTCATCACATCGCCATTATTAAGCAAATAATACTTTGCAAATGTATGTCTGAAAGTGTGAGGAGAGACTCTTACACCCTTAATTCCTGCATTATTACCATATATTTTTAAACGCTGTCTAAAACGTGCAGGATCAACGGTATTTCCATAAACAGTAGCAAATATATACAGAGTATCAAATTCTTCGATTTCAACTAGTAATTCACGCAGTAGCTTACTAGTCTTTTGAGAAATAGGGACATATCGAGTTTTACGGTTTTTTGTGTTAGTACCTTTTAACTCAATCACATTCGTTTTAAAATCAATATCCTCTTGTTGAAGGTTTAACGCTTCACTAATTCGCAGACCTGTATCAGCAAGTAACATCATTAATACATAATCTCTAAAACCTGCATATGTTCGTTGGTCTGGTTGTTTAAGTAAGGTTTTCAATTGGTCAACGGATAATGCTTCAATATTATCCTGTGCTTCTTTTAGTGACTTAATTTTTGTAAATGGATTTGCTTGTACATATTCCTCTTCAACGAGGAAGTTGTAGAATGCTCTCATATGTTTCATGATAGTATTTATATAGGAAACTGAAACACCAACGGATTTAAAATCTTCCTTAACACAATGGTTGTTTTTATGCTTAACGTGTTCATTTTTCAAGTAATATAAGAACTCTCTAATAGTATTAGTATCCAGTGTATTAGGTGTTACGTCTTCATGATGTTCTTCTAAATATCGATGAAATACTAAGAAATAAACCTTCTTATTTTCAAGTGTTCTTCTTGCAAGCCCTTCTGCTTCTTTTGCAAAGATATAGATATTGAATAATTCTTGAAATGTGTAAGTTTCAACTGTTGTAACTTCAATACTTGTACGACCTAACTTTGCTTTACCTCTTTTACCTGTTCTGGACAAAATAAAACGCCTCCCTATATCGGTAATTTGGTTTACCGCATAAGAAGACGTGAATAACTTGCACCCTAAAAAGTAAATGACCGCAACACTAGGGCACTTTTTGATGTGTAAAGGATAAACTCTTAACACTTACAAACCCTTGTAGGATACGGTCTCTTAAAAAGATATGACCCCGGAGAGGCTCGAACTCACGACCTCCACCCTGTCAAGGTGGCGCTCTCCCTGCTGAGCTACGGGATCTTTAAAAATACTTATATAGTAGCATCTAATCATTATGCTAAAGCAATTATATATAATTAACTGAAATTTTACAATATTTTTATAGTAAGTTTTTAAAGAGGGAACATGTGCAAGTATATTAGTAGTGAATAAAGGGAGAATTAATAAGGAGAGAACTGAATAGAAAGTAGGTTTTGAATGTAGCGGTTATATTATTTTCGATATTTATCTAAAGGATTTTCGTCACTTAGATCAACAAGTAAAGGACATAAGAATAGCAAAGGTAAAGCGGCGTTAGCGTGATGAAAGGTATCATTAGACATATATTGCCGTCCGAAACAATACGGACAATCTTTTTTAAATGTTATGAGAAGTGACCATACATCTTTTACTTTCCACTTCGTTTTACAATACGTGCAACGCGCCATGGAGTTCCTCCTCATTTTAAGTTTTTTCTAGTATATTCTATTTTATTGTACTAAAGTCATTTGTATTTGAAGTGATAAAATGTAAGTTGTTTTGTTTTTTATATGGATGTATTATGCAATTTATGACCAAATGAAT
>Ga0102589_1001698_pt1 | contig 28434 bp, 32 predicted proteins | sample AraplaMF_Col_mLB_FD_76858 | JGI IMG/M metagenome (GOLD analysis project Ga0102589, IMG submission 76858) | Arabidopsis root microbial communities from the University of North Carolina, USA - plate scrape MF_Col_mLB | ecosystem: Host-associated > Plants > Roots > Endosphere | place: USA...
GGAAGACCAGGTCGACGCCACCTTCAAGAACGGAATACTGACGATCACCTTGCCGAAGACCGAGGAGGCGCAGTCGCAGGTCAAGCGCATCGCCATCAAGAGTTGATCGAGACGAACGCGCGGCGGCCAAGTGGCGGCCGCCGCGCATCCTTCTCCAACATGGGGAGGACAAATGATGGAGACTGGCAGACACTCAGATAACGAGAGAATAGTAACGGCTCCCGGTTTGCGCGTCTTAAACGACAACCGGTGGAGCCATCCTTGTTTCGGGCACTCATTGTTTCCCGAGAATGCCGTTGCCCAAATTTTTAAACCGTCGCGCTCGGTGACAACATCAGGGACCGCGCGGACGAAGGGCTGGCGTCTTGTTTTCAACCGCCGTAGCGCGCCATTCATCGAACCCTTGATGGGCTACACGGGAAGTGCCGACGCGCTCACCCAGGTGGAATTGAAATTCCCCACGCTCGAATCCGCCATCCGCTATGCCGAGCGTCAGGGGCTTAGCTACGTGGCGCAACGCCGGCCACGCAAAGCGGCTGCACAGGCAAAGCAAGGCGTCGGCCAGCGGTCGCACCAACCGTCTGATGCCTTCGCGGATGCGACACTGGAGCGGCTTGGCCTTGCCGCGCTTCAGCAAAACTACAGGCGAGCGCTGGATGGGGCGTTGAACCGAGACGATGCTTCCGGCCCGGCGACATGGCCATCTCCGATGGGTGTCGCACTTGACCCGACACTGTCGATTGAAGCGAAGCGTTCGATCCTGATGAACTGGGCCTGGACCGAATATCAGGTCGATCAGGCGCCCATCGGAGGCATCTCGGAGAACAACCAGCGCTCGCGTCTTCATGAGGTTGAGCAGGCGCTGCTCTCGCTCGAGCGAGAGGTCGAGAGCAGGCGGGACCATGGAATGGTCGATCGAAATGTCGCGTGAGGTGCGCCTATGGACCCACATGTCGTCTTCGATTGCCAGAATATCCTGCCCAACAAGTTCGCCCTGGCTGTTGCGGCAGCCGCGCGCTGCCCCGCCCTCAACCGTGGTGGGAAGCCAAGGCTTGATCTGCGGGACACAAATGGGAGCAAACTTGCCCTCCAGGAGTGCCCGGACCGGCACCAGTGCCTACCGGATTCCAGTTCCACGATAACCGGGTTTCGCGGCGACGGCGATCCAAATGCTGCCGCCGCCCCCGTCTCCTGCTTGCAGGAGACGGACCTATGATGATGCAACCAACCGAGAAGGAGTAAATGAAAGATGATGAAGTCCCTATCTTCGAACAACCGGACGGCTTTCGATATCGTCAATATCGTTGCCGGTCTCGGTCTTTTGATCACGCCCTGGCTCTTCGGTTTCGCCGCTGAGACCTATGCCGCCTGGAATGCGTGGATTGTCGGTGCGGCTATCGCCGTGGTCGCCGTCGCGGCTCTCTATGCCTTTTATGAGGCAGAGGAGTGGATCAACTTGGTGCTTGGTATATGGGCCGTGGTCGCTCCATGGATCCTCGGCTTCTCTGCCGTGACACCAGCCATGTGGGCGCACGTGATTGCCGGCCTTGTCGTCGCGGTCCTCGCCGCAGGCAACATCTGGTTCAGCCATAACCATCCGTTGTCAACCGTGTAACCGAGTGAGAACGGGTCCGGGCCCCCGGGCCCCCGGGCCCGTTCCTCTGCTCCCTTCCTGCGTTACGCCTGAAGAGAAGAAAATCATCAGACTCAAGGAGCAACCGATGTCCGATCCCGCCCCGAGGTTTCGCACGATAGCCGCGTCCGCAGCGATTGCCGCCTGCGCCATTCTGTTCACCGTCGCACCGGTCTTTGCGCAGACGCTCGCACCAGCTGCTTCGTCCGTGAACCTGCCGACACTTGCGCCGATGCTTGAGCGAGTCACGCCGGCCGTCGTCAATATTGCGGTGGTTTCGCGGTCGCCGACCAATAACAATCCGCTTTACAACGACCCCTATTTCCGACGGTACTTCAATCTGCCTGAGCAACAACCGCAGGCTCGGATGAGCGCCGGCTCTGGCGTCATCGTCGATGCTGCCAATGGCTATGTGCTGACGAATCACCACGTCGTCAATGGTGGCTCGGAGATCTCCGTCACGTTGAAAGATGGTCGGCAGCTGCGTGCTAAACTGATCGGCAGCGACAAGGAGACCGACATTGCCCTGCTGCAGATCGACGCGAAGAACCTCACGGCGATCCAGATCGGAGACTCCGATGCTCTCAAGGTCGGTGATTATGTCGTCGCCATCGGCAACCCGTTCGGGCTCGGCCAGACGGTCACCTCAGGCATTGTCAGTGCGCTCGGACGCAGCGGGCTCAATATCGAAGGCTATGAAGACTTCATCCAAACCGATGCCTCGATCAATCCCGGCAATTCAGGTGGAGCGCTGGTGACGCTCGACGGCAAGCTGATCGGGGTCAATACCGCAATCCTCAGCCCGGCCGGTGCGAATGTGGGTATCGGCTTTGCGGTACCGAGCAGCATCGCGGCGTCCGTAATGAACCAGTTGACCGCTCACGGCGAGGTGCAGCGTGGCAGGCTGGGCATCGGTATCCAGGATCTTACGCCGGATCTGGCAGAAGCCCTCAATCTCGGCGGCCTTCGCGGCGCGCTCGTCGCCAATGTTGAACCCGGTTCGGCGGCCGATCGGACTGGAGTGAAGACAGGCGACGTGGTGACTGCCTTTGATGGACGCCCCGTGCGCGGCGCCACTGACCTCAGGAACCGCATCGGTCTGACGCCCGCAGGCAGCAAGATCAGGCTGACCGTCAAGCGCGGTGATGACCAGCGGGAAATTGAGGTACCCATAGAAAGCGAGGATCGCGCCTCCGGGGACTTCTCCGCCACACCGCTCGACGGCGCCAAACTGCGGAATGCCTCAGCTGCTGAATCTGGGGTAGCTGGTGTTTCCGGCGTCGTCATCGAGAGCGTGGACGCTGGCAGCGTCGCTGACCGCGCCGGCCTTCGCGCCGGGGATGTGGTCGTTGCGGTCAACAGAATCCCGGTCACTTCTGTCGCCGAGTTGCGCCGTGCCATCAGCAAAAAGACAGCTATAGCCACCCTTGAGCTGTTCCGTGACGGGGCTCGCTTTCTGTTGGTCATCAGGTAATCCGGGCACAGGACCGCGACAGCCTGCAGTCAGTGTTAGCGGCAGAAGGCATAGATCGGCAAATCGTTGCGCAAGCGACGGAAGCCATCAAATAGGACGCACACTATGTCGATAGATATCGCGACCGTTAGGCGTATTGCCCGCCTTGCCCGTCTCGCACTCAGCGCGGACGAGGCTGAAAAAATGTGCGGCGAACTGGACGAAATTCTGGCCTTCATCGAGCAACTTTTGGAGGTTGATGTCCAAGGCATCCTTCCGATGACCTCGGTTATGCCAACAACGATGAAAATGCGCCAGGACGTCGTGACCGAAGGCAATCACGCCGAAGAGATTGTGGCAAATGCGCCGCTCAGTGAACGCAACTTTTTCCTGGTCCCAAAGATTCTCGAGTAAGCAGGGACTCGGGCCTCGGAGCATTTGGCGGCCACGGCAGGTGTCAGCTCGCGCCGCGCGTAGACGTGCTCTCGAATTCATGGAGCGTATTACTGGTGATGCTCGTCGGGAGCCACAAGTTCAACGTGACTGACACCGAGTGCTTGCGCCAACTCATAGAGGGTAATCACTGTCGGGTTTCGTCGCCCACGCTCCAAGCCGCTAAGATACTGCTGGCTGTAGCCAGATCGCAATTCCACGTCCTCCTGCGTCAGGCCTTTTTCCCGACGTAGGCGCGCAAAATTGCGACCGACCAGTTTCCGCATGTCCATGCGCGGAAGATCGCGGTTTACATACTTTAAGTTTATCAACTATAGTATGTAATTGGAACTTACACCGATTTCCGACGCACGATCCACCGTTGAAGGAGGGGCATTGGTGGAAGACGGGCCGTGCACTTATGGCCTAAACTCTATAATGCGGACGAAGGGCTTGGCGAAAAAATGAACTCATGGAGGATCGGATGAAGGATCTGAACTCATCCGAAGCGAACGACGAAAGAAACGACGGCGGATCTCGCTACGGCTCAATGCAAAAGTCAGAATTAGAGGCTCTGGCGGTCGCTGCAATCCGCGAACACCGCCAGCTTATTGCCGCCGATGAAGCTGTCCATGAGGAGTGGACTCGCGCGAGCGCTGACCCGTCGGTTTCTGCCGCCGTGCTCAAGACTTTGCAGGATGAGTACGTCGCTCGCCAGAAAAAATCCGAAGCCCAACAGGAGGCGCTGTCGGAAATCATCGATGCGCTTGGCTACGTCCCTGAAGTTGCCCCAGATGGCGAAGACTGACGCTCACACCAGACCGTGGTCTTTAGCGATCGCAACGAGTTGCGGAACGGTTGCCGCTTCGAGCTTTTCGCGCGCTTTATCGAGGTAGTGTCCGTCTGCAAATGATTTGAGACAGATTCGCGTTGCGAAGATCGGAGTTTCTGGTCCGTCTGTTTGTTGATTTTAAGCTGCTTGCTGCCGGTGTTGCAACCGGCGCTGTCTGATGGTTTCGCGTTTGATCCTTTCTCTTTCCAGCAGAATGGTATGTCCGCGTCTGAAGTAGACGTCGGCCGGTGTCAGGTTGCCCAGACTTTCGTGATATCGGCGATGATTGTAGTGATCGACGAAGGCAGCAATCTGGGCCTCAAGGTCCTGCGAGAAGTAGTAGTTTTCCAGCAGGATGCGGTTCTTCAGGGTCTGGTGCCACCGCTCGATCTTGCCCTGGGTCTGGGGATGGCCGGGTGCACCATGCACTTGTTCGATGGATCGCTGTTCCAGCCAATCGCCCAGATCGGCGGCGATGTAGCACGGGCCATTGTCCGATAGCAGGCGCGGCCTGTGCTCGACCCTCGCCATATCGCATCCCGAGGCCGTGAGCGCCAGGTTCAGCGTGTCGGTGACATCGTCGACCTTCATGGTGGTGCACAGCTTCCAGGCGACGATGTAGCGCGAGAAGTCATCCAGGATGGTCGACAGATAGAACCAGCCCCAGCCGATGACCTTGAGATAGGTGAAATCGGTTTGCCAGAGCTGGTTGGGCCGGGTCGTCTTGTCCTTGAATTCGTCGCCGGCCTTGATGACGATGAAGGCAGGCGAAGTGATGAGGTCATGGGCCTTGAGCAGGCGATAGACCGAAGCCTCTGACACAAAATACTTTTCCGTATCAGTGAAGCGCACAGCCAGCTCGCGCGGCGACAGTTCGGTTTGCTCCAGAGCCATGTCGATGATCCGGCTTCGGACGTCATCCGGGATGCGGTTCCACACCCGTGACGGCGCTGAATGTCGATCCTCAAGTCCCTCGACGCCATGGGCGAGAAACCGATCATACCATCGATAAAAGGTCGGGCGCGGTATGGCGAGTTTATCGAGTGTGGCCTTGATTGGCAGGTGCGATTGCTCAACGATCCGGATGATCTCAAGCTTCTCGGAGGCGGGATATCTCATTCCTCGTCGCCCCCATCCGCTATCATGCTTTTTTTGAGAAGCCGCAATTCCAGCGCCTGTTCGGCGACGACCTCCTTCAGATCGCGGGTCTCGCGGCGAAGCACCTTCACCTCGTCGGACGTGGCAGCACGCGCCGTATCGCCAGCCAAGCGCTTCTTGCCAGCTTCCAGAAATTCCTTCGACCAACTGTAATAAAGGCTTTCGGCAATGCCTTCGCGGCGGCACAGTGCAGCGATACTCTCCTCGCCACGCAGGCCTTCCAGCACGATGCGGATTTTGTCTTCGGCCGAGTGATGCTTGCGCGTCGCACGGCGGATATCCTTGATGACTTGCTCTGCCGCCGGTTTCTGCGGCCCGGATTTCTGTCTCATCTTCGCTTCCCTTGATCGAGCTACGATGAACCAGAAATCCTCTCTTCTCAATTCCATGCCATTTGTCTCAAGGGCGTTGATGGCGGACATCGAGGTAGTGCTGTACTGTCCTCGGATTGATCCCCGTCAACATTGCGGTTTCCGGGGCGCTTTTGCCCTTTGCCGCCCACATAAGGCACATTGCTTCTCTTGGTGAAAGCAACCGTTTCGGAGCGACAATCGTCGTCGCTGCGATGATCTTCAGGCGGTAATGGATCGTCAGTACCGCCCGTATCGCATGTTGCGCATCCTGCAGTTTTGAAACGTCAGCCGTCTGTGTTGAGGATGCAAACGTCAGCATCATCGTGGAGCCAAAACTTCCTTCGACGGGTATCGTCAGTCCGCTGCGAATGCCGTGTTCGATCGCCTGGTCCCGAAAGCGCCTGAGTTCGGAGGTTCCACGAGCCGGCCAATCGTCGGCCGTCCAGGAAAACATTTCCTTGCGACGCTTGGCTTCCGTGACGACCGGATCGATGCGGGAATATTGGTTGCCGAGGTAAATATCCTGCCATTCCTCGGGATAGGAATTGAATGCACGGACTTCAGCGCCTTCAATTTGAAGATACGCGAATCGCTCGAAGCCATAAGCGTTCGCGAAGCTTTTCAGGGCACTCTTGATCATACGCTCATCGCGTGCAGCCTCTATCATATCAATCAAATTTCTTAGTGCGTCATTCAATGCCACTCTCCAATGTCCGGCGCGCAAGGCAGCTACAGGCTCCCTTGTCGCGCCGTTGGAAAATGCAGCGGGATTGCGAGGAGATAAATCCCCCAAACCGATAGCCTAGTTTGGGTTACCCACATGCGGAGTGATAAGGTTCAGGTGTACCGCATGGGCAATTGCGGCTGATAGCGTGGGGCAACCCAGCTTGTATCGTGCTGATTTCAGATATCCACGCGCCGTGTGCTCGGACAGTCCTAGGATTCCAGCAATGTCCTTGCTGTCTTTGCCGCGCGAGGCCCAGTGAAGGCACTCGACCTCCCTGGTTCCGAGCGCCGGCACCGGATCGTTTTCCCCGTGAAGTTCGAAAACCGCTTTCCGGTGCAGAAGAAAACCCAGCTCGATCCACTCAGGTCGAAACTGCCGTTCTATCAATGTCCATTCTTCATCACTCAACTGCGAATTGATCGAAAGAAGCGACCGGCGGGATTTATCAACGATCGGTATCGAGACGCCGTTGCCTCCGATACCGTGTATCTCTGCATCCACCATGAATTGATGTGCACTGTCAGGGATGTCAATCTCACGCCAATCGAATGGCAACTGACGAGAGAAGCCTTCTCGAATAATCGGGTCGACATTGATGTAGTCGTTCAGAAGGTATCGCGAAACCCAGCTATCAGGGTAGGTGGTTCTGACGAACGGTGCATCGACGCTACCGACGATGGTCCTTGCGAGGTGAAACGTGACGAAATCCACGGGATAGTGCTGCTGGAACTCGTCCAATGCGACGGCTACTGTCGTTGCATTTTTCACTGCGGTGGAGGCCTTAAGATAGCTCGGCGAATATTGATTTTCCTGCATGCTTCTTTCTCTGCAACAATAACTTTCGTTGAAGGGTGCTCACACAAAATCGTCGAGCCCGCCCTGAATTGCAACCCCAGAAGGCCGATTTCGGGCCAGATCTCCGGCGTCCGCTATCTGTGGGTGTGTTTTTCGCGCAAGTGACGGCTGCTGCCGGAATCCACAATATGACCGACAAAGACCGTCACTGCCGGTCGGTCGACGGGAAAATAATATCCTGATCGACCAGCACGTTGAATTTGTAACCGGGCCGGATGCGAACCGTCGGCTGAACGTTCAGGTTCTTCGAGATCGTCTCTTCCGCAACCCGGCCAAATGACTCGGCAAAATTCCGTCGTGCTGCATCCGAGGCCGTGTCCTGCGTCGCGAGCGTCGAACTCTCAGGCATCGACATATCGATACCCGTCCCGATGATTGCCACCAGGGCTGCAGAACCGAATGTCCTCCAAAGATGGCGGTCGACCTTGTCCCGGAATCCACCATACCCTTCGGCGTCTGTGCCCGCCATACCACCGATCTGCAGGGTCGAGCCGTTCGGAAATATGAGGTCCGTCCAGACGACGAGAACACGTTCCTGGCCGAATGAAACCTTGGAGTCGTAGCGGCCGAAGAGCTTTGCGCCTTGCGGGATGAGAAGACGATAGCCGGTCGCGCTGTCGTAGACATTCTGGCTGACCTGAGCGGTAAGGCGGCCTGGCAGGTCGGAATTGAGGCCGGTGATCAATGTCGCCGGGATGACCGAACCGCGCTTCAACTCGTAAGGCGACATCTGGGGCACGACCTGGTTCGGCAGGTAACCGAGATCCTTGATGTCCTGATTGAAGAAATCCTCCTTCGACGTCTGGCCATTCTGATCGACGTTTTGGCCCATCAGGCCGGATTTCAGGGCGGTGGCATAAAGGTCTGATGCACTGTTCGCTGCGACATTTGTCGGCTGGCGGCCGGTGTCATTGGTGGAGGTTACCTTTTCGACATCTCCTATGTGTACCTTCAGCGGCGAATCGAGCGCTGTAGCGCGGGCCTGGAGGCGCGCCATCCGTTGGCGCTGGGCTTCGCGCATATATTGTTCATCCTGCTCTCGCTTCAGGCGTGCCTTCCACTCCTCTTCGGATTCGAGCCTATGTCGGCGATCTTGTCGATCTGTTGGTTGGCGCTCGACGACCGGCTCCTGCTTTTCCGCTTTCTCCACGACGACGGGTGTCGGCTGAAACACCTCCTGCTTTTCCGGATCACCGATAATGCCATCCGTTACACCCCGTTTGAGCTGGTCGCCGAAACTCGTCGCAGGGCTGTTGGAAGCACCCTCGATGTCGCCATGATTGAAGGAAAGCCCGCGCAGTGACAGACCAATCACGACGACGCCGACGAACAGCACGATGACGATGATGGCGATGATGATCGGCAGCCGGTTGAGCCGGCGCATGCCATTCTGATCGTCGGCTTGGCTCGACGTGCCAAGCTGGAGCGACTGGACCATGTTAATCTCCGTCAGTTGCGCTGCATGATCGAAAGGGGACTGGCCGGCACAGCACCCGCCGCCGTCGGCGTGTAAGCGCGGCCAAGAGCGATGGAAGTCGTCGAGACCTGCACCAGCACTTGCCCGTCGAAGCCCTCGATTGCATAAGCAAGCTCGACCGGCTTGACGTCTTTGGCGACTTTGCCGTCCGTGACGACCGTGTAGCCCCACCCCTTCAGGGCCGCCTCGAGGGCGGTCGCGAACTCCGACGTGTCCTTCTCCATTTTGATCGTCGTCGCAGCACCGGCCGGGCCGATCTGTTCGGCGAGACGACTTGCCATGTCACCGGCGATGGCGCTTGCAGCCGGTCCGGTGACGGCTACCGGGGTGGAACTGGTGGTCAGCGCGTCGTCGGCCGTTTGGCAACCTGAGAGCAGGGCGGCCACGAAAAATGCGAGAAGCTTCCGCATGGTTCAGCCTCCCCGCCGGATGGTGATCTTCTGCTGCCGCCAACCGACTCCTGAAACGAGGATCGCCTTGTCGATCGCATAGTCGACGGTCATCATGTCGTTCTTCATCCGGTAGTTGACGATACGATTTTGACCGCCGGAGACGACGAAGAGCACCGGCGCGTCCTGGCCGGAGATCGATTTCGGGAACTGGATGTAGGTCTTCACCCCGTCCGAATAGACCCGCTTCGGTTTCCACGAAGCACCGCCGCTGATTGAATAGGAAAAGTTCAGCTTGTCCGGCGCGGTGCCCGGAATGCCGCCCGTTTCGAGACGGGCGTTGATGTCGGCGAGCTTGGTCGACACATCCTCCGGATATTCGAAACCAACACGCGCCATGTACTGGCTGGGATGGGACTTGAGCTGGATATGATAGGTTCGCCGTGAAGTGGTGACGACCATCGAGGTGAGAAGGCCTGGCTCCGACGGTTTGACGATCAGATGGATCGCCTTCCCGCCTGTGGCCCCCGAGGTGGCCGGCTCTACCTTCCAGCGCACGGTATCGCCGACGAGGACGTCGCGAACGATCTCGCCACCCTGAAGTTCGATGTCGCAGACCTGTAGAGGAGAGCAGACGACGGACGGCTGGGTCTCGCCGAACAAAAAAATGACCTTTCCGTCCGGACCTGTCGTGACCAGTCCCGGTGTGCCGCGCCACTTTCTGGAAAGATTTGTTCCTTTCATCTCGTTGCTCGTCATGCTTTGCGCCTGCGCGCCCGCCGCAAGCAAGAGTCCGGCCAAGCAGCCGGCGGCCGCGATCAATCCCGTTTTTTTCATTGAAAGAATCCCTGCCCTTAAAGCTGTGCCGTCCAGTCAAAATCCTGGACATAGAGGCCGATCGGATTGAGGCGGATCGTCGCCTCATCCTGTGGCGCGGTGAGCGTCACCGTTGCGATCCCGCGGAAACGCCGTGTGCCGGTTTCCTTGCCCTTGCGGTCCCGCTCGTATTCCGTCCAGTCGATCTGATAGGTCTGGTTCGAGAGCGCCACGATGTTGTTGACCTCGATCGCAACTGTCGAAGACTTCGCCTTCTCGAACGGAGAATTGCCTCGAAACCAGGCGTTGACCTTCTCTGTTGACGGATCGGACGTGCGAAGAAGGGCGTAGGTGCGGTCGATATATTGCTTCTGCACTACCGCATCCGGCGTGATTGATCGAAAGCTTGTGACGAAGTTGCCGAGTGTGGCGCGCACTACGCGCACATCGGCATACTCGATCTGCTCCGGAAAGCCTGCCGTGACTGCGGTTCCGAGCTTGTCGACCTCGACGATGTAAGGCACCAGCCTCACTTGCGTGCTCAGATACATCGCGTAGCTGAAGCCGATGACGGCCATGACCAGACCGAGGACACCAACAATGCGCCATGCGGCTGCGGCCTTCACATAGGAGCCGTAGCGTTCGCTCCATTCCTGGCGGGCGGCAAGATACGGGTTTTCCGGGGCGCGGTTCGCTGCCATTTATTCTTCCCTTGTCTCGGTTATGGTTTGTCGTTGCGTTCGGGAGGAGGCTTCGGTCCGCTATGACCGCCGCGCTGTTCATCGAGCTTCGCATTGGCCAGTCCGAGAATGGACCCGGCATAAGCGCCCGGAGAGCCGATTGCCTTTTCCTTCGCGGCTGATCCGGCTGCTTGCGCGCCGGAACTGAAGCTCGCACCCATGCCGCGAAGAGCGGCACCTGCAACGGATGAACCGCCAGCTCGTGCGGCTTGTGCAGCCGCGAAGCCCGCGCCGGCAGCGCCGGCGGCGAGGAAGCCAGCACCGGCGGCAAAAGACGCCGCTTGCCCGCCGTGGCGGATCGCTTCCATTCCTCCGGAAACCGATGCGCCCTGGACAACGCCCTGGATGATGTTCGGGACATACATGGCGATGATGAAGACCACGACGGAAATGCCGGCGATGGCCAAGGTCGTGACGAACTGATCCGACGAGGCAGTGGGAGCTTGCGCAAGGCCAAGCAGGACGTTCGATCCGATCTTGGCGATCATCACTAAAGCCATGAGCTTCATGCCGACGCCGAAGGCGTAGACGAGGTAGCGAACGGCAAAGTCTTTGGTGAAGGATGAACCGCCCAGGCCGAGCATGATCATGCCGGCGAGCAAGCCGACATACATCTCCACCATCACCGAAACGAAAATTGCTGCAACCAGCGAGAAGGAGATGACAACAATGCCCATTGCGAGAACGGCGGCAATCGCGAGTGCATTGTCTTCGAACACCCCAAACTGTGCTTGCTGCGACATTTGCGAGGCGACGCGGATACCGGCGTCGAACACTTCAGCAGGCGAAGCTGAACCGCCGCCGGCGCCAATCTGGAAAAGGCTGTCGACCACCGCTCGCGCAAAGGTCGGACCTTGGGTCAGAACGAATGCAAAGAACCCGATGAACATGATCCGCCGCACCAGTTCGGCGAACCAGCTGTCCAGCGAGGCTGACTGGATCGCCAACCAGACGGCCGCAATGCCGATCTCGATCGTTGCGAGAATCCAGAATAAGGATTTCGCCGCCTCCATGATGGTGGTCTCCCACCCCTTCGCAGCGGATGAGACCTGGTTTTCCAGTTCCGTGAGGACCTGTCCCTCCTGTGCGAACGCGGGAACGGCATAGGCGAGGAAAAAGAGACCTGTCATCAGGAACGAGCGTGCGACAGTAGCCTTCACCATCTTGGGCGCATCTCCTGACCTTCCTTGATCGGCGGCAGCTCCTTGCTGGAGCCGAAGAGTTTCTCCCGGGCGGCGCGTTGCTCCTCGGTGAGCGTAGGTTCGCCTGCGTTTCGAGAATTGACGATCAGCACTGTCGCCGCAGAGGATGCAGCAGCGATAGCGAGCAGCAAGGCAATCAGGACTGGGCGGCTCACCAGCGCGGCTCCATTTTCTGGCCTTCCGGAACGCTCTTGACCTCGGCGTTGAAGAACTTTTCCCGGCGCGCCTGCGCCAGGTCCTTGTCGGTCTGTTCCGTCTGCAGCCAGGTTCCCATCATTGTCATCTGTTGGGAGACGAGACCGCGAAGCTTCTGCATTTGCGCGACTTGCTGGGCGGCGATCTCGTGGCCGACCTGTAAAGCCTTCATCTGCCCGTCAGCCGTTTCGGACATCGACCGCAGCGAGGACATCGTATCTTCCTCGCTATCGAACTGGTCGGCCGTGAGTCTCGCCGCTTTCAGCGAGCTGGCGATCGTGTCGCGGTTGGTGTTCGACCAGGACTGGTAGGTCGAGGAGAACGTTGCGTTGCTCGGCAAATTCGTCTTGAGATCGGCATAACTCTGAAAGCGCTGTAGCAGAACGTCGTCCGCATTCCCCATCGAAAAAGCGATGCCCTGTCCCTGGTCGACGATGCTGCGCAGCTGGTTGAGATCGCTTTCGACCTGACCCCAGACATGGTCAGGAAGCTGCGCCGTGTTTTGCAGCATGTTCTCGTAGATCTTCAGCTGGTTCTGGATCTGCTCTGCAAGCTGGCTGATCTGGGTCAGCTGATTGTCGACCTGGATGCCGGAGCTTTTCATGAGATCCACGAGCTGCGCATTGTTGGCGAGCTGCGTCCATTCGGTCGCGGCGCCGGTGGCGGTACCGGCATGCACTGAGCCCGCGGCTCCGATCGTGAGAGCCGCGGCCGCCAAGCAGGCGAGCCATCTATTTGAGTAGCGATGCGGCATCGTGAACTCCTCTTGTTTCAAGCCAGTGGATCGGCCAGTCGCGGCCATGTTCGGATTTCAGCGTGCGGATCCGCTTCAGGTCCTCTTTGCCCGACGCGCCGACAAAGCTCAGCGCAACCGGCCCAAGCGACATGTCGAAGAGCCGCCGGCCTTCCGGCGTGGCGACGTAGTATTCGCGTTTCGGAATGGCGGTAGCGACGATCTCGATCTGGCGCTCGTTGAACCCGATCCGTTGGTAGAATTCTCGCGTGCCCGACTCACGAGCGGCGCCGTTCGGAAGGCAAATCTTCGTCGGGCAGGATTCCTTCAGCACGTCGATAATCCCGGACCGTTCGGCATCCGAGATCGATTGGGTCGCAAGGACGACAGCGCAATTCGCCTTGCGCAGCACCTTGAGCCACTCGCGTATCTTGTCGCGGAACACAGGGTGGCCGAGCATGAGCCACGCCTCGTCGAGGACGATCAGACTGGGGGACCCATCCAAACGCTTTTCGATCCTGCGGAACAAGTAGGTCAGCACCGGCACGAGATTGCGTTCACCCATATTCATCAGTTGCTCGATCTCGAAGGTCTGGAAGGCGCCGAGCGTGAGGCCGTCCTGTTCCGCATCGAGCAGCTGGCCCATTGGCCCATCGATGGTGTAGTGATGCAGCGCGTCCTTGATCTCGCGCAGTTGCACGCCGCTGACGAAATCCGAGAGCGAGCGACCAGAGGCGCTCGCCATCAGTCCGACCTGCCGAGAGATGGCGTTACGATGATCGGGTGTGATGGTGACGCCCTGCAGGCCGATCAGCATCTCGATCCATTCCGTCGCCCAAGCCCGGTCGACGTCACTCTTGAGTTCGGAGAGCGGGCAGAAGGCCAAGGCCCTCCCCTCTTCCGCATTGTCGCCGCCGATCTCATAATGATCGCCGCCAGCAGCGAGCGTCAGGGGTTGAAGTGAACTGCCTTTGTCAAAGGCGAAGATCTGCGCATTTTCGTACCGGCGAAACTGTGCGGCAATCAGGGCGAGCAACGTCGACTTGCCAGAACCGGTCGGCCCGAAGATCAGTGCGTGGCCGACATCATCGACATGCAGGTTCAGGCGGAACGCCGTCGAGCCGCTCGCAACCTGCATCAAGGGCGGGGAATTCGGTGGGTAAAACGGGCATGGGGAGATCGGGCTTCCGGACCAGACCGAGTTCAACGGGATCAAGTCGGCGAGATTGCTGGTGTTGATCAGCGGCTCACGGATGTTGCAATACCAGTTGCCCGGCAGGCTACCGAGATAGGCGTCGGTGGCGTTGAGTGTTTCGATCCGCGCGCCAAAACCCTCCGCTTGGATTAGCCGGCGGACCGCTTCCGCTTTCTCCTGCAGTGCCTCGCGATCGCTGTCGAACAGCACGACCACCGGTGTGTAATAGCCATAGGCAACTAGCTGCGACGAGGCCTGCGCGATCGCATCCTCAGTCTCGACCACCATGGTCATCGCGTCATGGTCGACGGATCGACTTTGTGTCTGGAATATCTGGTCGAAGAACGGCCGAACTTTCTGTTGCCATTTCTTGCGTGTGCGTTCGAGCTTTTGCCGGGCCTCCTCGGCATCAAGGAAAATGAAGCGCGATGACCATCGATAGGTCAGCGGCATCAGGTCTAGGCTGTTCAGAATGCCCGGCCAGCTTTCGGCCGGCAGTCCGTCTATCGCGACGACACCGAGGAAACGGTTTTCGACCTTTGGCGTCAATCCATGCTCAAGCTCCGCCGTGGCGATCCAGTCGAGATACATGGGAACGTCGGGAAGCCGGATTGGATGGCTTTCGCCGGTGGTGCAGAACCGGGCGAACTGCAGCAGCTCGTCATATCGGGCAATCCTCTCCCCTCCCCTCTCAAAGGTTTCGCGGGTTTCCATTCGCCGGATCGAAAGAGCGTTGGCAAAATACTGCTCAAGCTCTCGCACCGCGTTCTTGAACACGAAGAGCACCGTGTCCGCGTAGGACTTCTTCCGGCTTTCCTCATCCGAGTAGATATATTTGCTGAGAGCAGTCTTCTTGGACTCGAGCGGCCGGTAGGTCAGGATTAGCGCATGCTTGCTCTCGAAATGCCCCTGCTCGTGCGCGAAATGCGCCCGCCGCTCGGCGTCGATCGCGCGGGTCACCGGGTCCGGGAAATGGCAACGGTCTTCTGTGGGATAGTCGACCGTCGGAATGCGGATGGCCTCGACCTGGATCATCCACCCGCTTCCGAGCCGCGACAGAACGGCATTGATCTGCCTCGACAGCTCGTTGCGCTCGAGGTCGGTCGCGCTTTCGGAGTCCGGGCCAGCGAAATACCAGCCGGCCATCAGACTTCCGTCTTTCAAGAGGAGGACACCATTGTCGACAAGGCCGGCATAGGGAACGAGATCGGCAAAGGATGGGCCGGTCACCCGGAAGCGTTTAAGAGCTACCATGGGCGCCACCTCAATACCGGCGCCACGGCGAAGTGGTCGCCTTGTAATAGGGTTTGTAGGAAATGTGCCTGATATAGACCTGCCGCATATGTGGGTCGGACTTCGCCATCATCCGGAGCAGCCCGACGATCACGACCCAGACGGCGACCCCGAAGATCGCCGAATAAACCGTCAGTACGACGAAGATCAGGATCACGGCTGCAAGACCGGTGATCAGCACCAGCTCCCGGTCGGCGCCCATCAGCAGGTTCGGGCGCGACAGCGCGCGGTGGATGCGGTTACGCCGCAGGCCGGAGAGGGACTCAGCCATGCTCTCCCTTCCCTCCTCCGTTCGAACCGATCGAGGTGATCTGCTCGTCCGTCAGCCCGATCGAAGCGCCGGTCGCGCCAAACAGGCCGACGATGTTGGTAGCGCCGAGCAGGATGCCGGCGACGAGCACGACATACACAAGACGCCGTGCGAAATCGTTGAGCTCACCGCCGAAGATGAGCATGCCGCCGGCAATGGCCACGGCTGCAAGGGCGATCGCACCCGCGACCGGGCCGGTTATCGACTCCTGGATCTGCTGCAGTGGCCCTTCCCATGGGAGGCTGCCGCCGGAACTGGCGAGCGCCGGCGCGGCAGAGGCAAGAATGATTGGCGCCGCCACGAGTGCGGCGGCGATGAGGGTATGCTTACGCGACATGGCGCGCCTCCTGTTCTTCGGTGAGCTGATCGGATTCGATCTCGTACCGTCCGTTGATGAACCGCTCGACTTGAATGATGTCGCGAACAAGCCGCCCCCTTGGCGTCCGCTCAATTGAAATGACCAGGTCGACGGCCTCTCCGATCACCTCGTGCATCGGCTGCTGGCTTGCCTCGGCCGTCAGCTGCTCAAGGCGGCGTAGCGCCGACATGGCGGTGTTCGAGTGAATGGTCGCGACACCGCCCGGGTGACCGGTGTTCCAGGCCTTGAGCAATGTCAGGGCCGCGCCGTCGCGAACTTCGCCAACGACGATCCGGTCCGGACGCAGCCGCATGGTGCTCTTCAAGAGCCGCGCCATGTCGATCGTATCGCTGGTATGGAGGAGAACAGCGTTTTCGGCCGCGCATTGGATTTCCGCGGTGTCCTCAAGAATGACGAGACGATCCTCCGGCGCAGATTTGACGATCTCGTGGATGACAGCATTCGCAAGCGTCGTCTTACCGGAGCCTGTTCCCCCGGAAATGATGATGTTGAGCCTCGCGGAAATGGCACTGCGGATCGTCGACGCCTGGTATTCGGTCATGACGCCGGTGCGGACATAATCTTCGAACGGAATGAGGCGTGACGCGCGGCGCCGAATGGTAAAGGCAGGCTTGGCGACGATTGGGGGCAACAGGCCCTCAAAGCGGTGGCCACCAATTGGCAGCTCGCCGGAGATGATTGGCTGTTCCGTGTCGGCCTCTGACTGAAGCGCGTGCGCCACTGTGCCAATGACCATCTCCGCGGCAGCGGAGGACATCTCGCCAGCGGGCGCAACGCCGTGACCGAGGCGTTCGATGAACAGCTTTCCGTCTGGATTGAGCATGATCTCGACGACAGTCGCGTCGTCCAGGGCAACGCAAAGCTGATCGCCGAGCGCCTCCTGAAGTTTGCGGACAAGCCGGGGATGAGAGCGAAGCTGGTTCACGGATTTCTCCTTAAGCTGCCTGGCTGAGAGGGCTGAGTTCGGAACGGTAATTGGAAGGACGGAGCCTGAGGAATATCTCCGCATTGGCGGGCAGCGTGCCCGCCACGGCCATAGTCACGCCGATCTTCCTCGGCTCGCCCAAACGCTGCAGCGGCCATCCGACGCGAGCAAGGATGCGCTCGAACCGGAGATCGGTCACCGTAACAATCTCGGTGTAGCCATTCGCGAAGCACCATTCGATGATGCCGGCGAACATGGTCAGCGTGGCCTCATGGATGGAACCGTCGCCCCTCCCCTCCGCGAGGGCCGTGTCGACGCAGAAGCGAGAACTCTCGATCATTGCGGCATGACCGTTAAGTTGACCGTCGGGGAGAAGCGACGGGAAAACGTTCGCCACCATTGTCGGACCAAGCGTAGGAAGGAGCCTCGCGCACCCCGCAAGTTGGCCGGTCTCAGCGATGGCGAGAACATAGGTCGGCCGAAGCGCGTCGAAACCATCCGACTCGCACCCAGCCGATACTTCGACTTCCCAACCCAGGCGATCGGAAAAGACCCGCGCACGAAGCTGGTAGTGCATGTGGAGGAGATGCGCCTCTTGGAGCGTCCGGGGCAGTGAGAGCGCGAGAACCTGCATGATTTTCTCCGTCATTGTTGGTCGGCCGGAGATCAGCACAGATTGGAATCGAGGGGCAGTTGTAGAATCCTACAAGGAAAGACCTTGTGAGTCGGTCTGTGACAGGAATGGATCGGTGCACATTAGAGGCTGTAATTTGTAGGATTCACCCAAGAACAGACTACGAACGACATCCACCGCCAAAGGCAATAAGCGTCTATTTTCGTTGCAAAAGTCGTAATTCTGGGCGTAGCGCCTTACGACCCCAGGTATAGGCGTTAAGGGCTTGTTAACCCTATTTCTCTTGCAGCATTCTTAGAATCGTGGCTAATCTTGAGACGGTAATAGCGCGTCTGACGCCAAGAAACCGTCTGAAACCAGAGGCCAATGTGAACGTGATAGACAGGCACATCGATCGAGCGTCCACTTCCGCTCGTATTACGCAGCGCGCCGAGGCGCTGTCTGCGAGGCTGAGAGCGGTTGGTGAGCGCGCATTTCCGCCCAGCGCCCAGAAATCGCTTCGCTCCTTTACCTCAGGCGAAGTCGCCGAGATCGTGGGTGTATCCGACGGCTACTTGCGCCAGCTGTCGCTTGACGGGCTTGGACCTTCTCCGGATCTCGGAACCGGTGGTCGCCGTTCCTATACGCTGGCCCAGATCAACGAGCTTCGTGAATATCTGGCAAGTTCACGGCCAAAAGAAGCTGGTAGGTTCTGGCCCCGGCGGCGTGACGGTGAAAAGCTACAGATCATAACGGTCGCCAACTTTAAGGGTGGCTCCGCAAAGACGACAACTTCGGTGTATGTCGCCCAAGGGTTGGCATTGCAAGGTTATCGTGTACTTGCAATTGACCTTGATCCACAGGCTTCCCTCTCATCTATGTTCGGCTACCAGCCGGAATTTGATGTGGCGGAAAATACCACGCTCTATGGCGCAATCCGATACGATGACCAACGGGTCGCGATGAAAGACATCATCCGCCCCACCTATTTCACCGGGATCAGCATCGTGCCTGGCAACCTCGAACTGATGGAGTTCGAACATCAGACGCCGCGCTTTATGTTGCAGAACCGCGGGCGACCGGAGGATCTGTTTTTTCGGCGTGTCGCCGGTGCGATAGCTCAGATCGAGGATGATTTCGACGTCGTTGTCGTGGACTGCCCTCCCCAGCTTGGCTTTCTGACCATGGGCGCGCTAAACGCAGCGACCGGCATGATTGTGACAGTCCATCCCCAAATGGTCGATGTCGCATCGATGAGCCAGTTCCTGCTGATGACCTCCGACCTGGTCTCAGTCATCGAGGAGGCTGGTGGGCGCCTTGACTATGACTTCCTGCGCTTCCTCGTAACAAGGCACGATCCTCGAGACGTTCCCGAACAGGAAATCGTCGGCTTGCTAAGGGATGTCTTCGGATCAGACGTGATGGCAGCATCCGCTTGGAAGTCGACCGCGATCGCGAATGCGGGCCTGACGAAGCAATCGCTCTATGAGCTTTCGCGGGGTGCCGTGGGAAGATCGACTTACGACAGGGCGATGGAATCCATCAACGCCGTAAACAAGGAAGTGATCGAGCTGATCAACGAGGTTTGGGGCCGATGATCACCGTGGAAATTCAAAGATTACAGTGGCTTAACGTGTTGTCAGCTGACTACTTCGTTGCGACGGATGGCGTTTTTCGTCAAGGAGGGTATCGATGAGCAAACGTACACAATCGATCCGCTCCATGTTTGCCGGTGGGTCCGACGAGCCGAGCTCGGAAGACACAAGGCAGCCGGTGCAGCGGGTTGCTTCTGGTGCGGTCCGGTCGTTGAAAGACACCTTCTCCGAAGTCGAGAGAGACTACGAAGAGCTGAAACAGCAAGTGGCTAACGGCGCTTTCCCAGTCGACCTCGATCCCACACTCATCGACCCCTCCCCCTTTGCCGATCGATTTGCTGATCAGGACCTTGCAGCAGTCGAAGCGCTCAAGACCTCGATCAAGGATCACGGGCAGGAAATTCCAATTCTTGTTCGAAAACATCCGTCAGAACCCGGACGCTATCAGATCGCATATGGCCATCGTCGCGTGCGCGCGGCGACCGAGCTGGGGACGACCGTCAAGGCTTTCGTTCGCGACCTCGATGACGATAGGCTCGTCGTTGCTCAAGGAATCGAGAATTCTGCGCGAGAGGACCTGACATTCATTGAGCGAGCGTCATTCGCGCTCAAGCTCGAAGACGGCGGGTTCCAGCGAACGCTCATCCAGACGGCGCTTTCGGTTGATCGACAGGAGGTTCATAAGCTTGTTGGCGTGGCGCGAGCGGTACCGAAATGGCTGATTGATTCGATCGGTCGCGCACCAAAAATCGGCCGGCCGAGATGGCAGGAATTGGCTGACTTACTGAAGGCGGCTGGCGCCGAGAAGAAGGCCCGCAAAGCAGCCGAAGATTCGTCGTTTAGTCACAAGGACACGGACGATCGCTTCCTGGCCGTGCTTCGGGCGGTCAAGGCAGATAGTGGGAAGACGTCGGCATCATCCCCGGTTCGATTGATAGCCAGGTCGTCTGAGGGACTTGAAATCGCAACGCTTGCTGTCGCCGGCAAGCATTGCAAAATTGAGATGAACCGAGATCGGGACGAGGCTTTTGCCAAGTTTGTGATGGAGCAGCTACCCGAACTCTACGCAAGCTTCGGGAAGGACAATCCGTCGTCTGAAGGTTAATTGGAGATAGGAACACAGCAAAAGAAAAAGGCCCCCAAACGTCGCCGTCGTGGAAGCCTCTCTCATAGGTCTAAGCAGCCTGAGAATCGCATTTCCATGAATCGCAGTCAAGAGTCTTTGGCACCGTTTTGGTGAGCGGATTTCTTTTGCCTATTGGAAGGTGAAGGAAGATGCAGATTGGAAGTGTGACGACGCCCTTTGGGCGGCGGCCGATGACGCTTGCCTTGGTAAAAACGCAGTTTAAAGCGGCTGACATCAAGCAGGGCAAGTCAGTCGACAAATGGAAGGTCTATCGCGATGCCTGCGATGCTCGTTCTCTTTTGGGCTTGCGCGATCGCGCGCTCGCGGTCTTGAACGCACTGCTGTCGTTTTACCCCGAGACGGAACTCAAGGAGGACGCGAACCTCATTGTGTTTCCCTCAAACGCCCAGCTCATTGCGCGGGCAAACGGGATAGCCGGCACGACGCTTCGGGAGAACTTGGCTGTCTTGGTCGAGGCTGGGCTTGTTCAGCGAAACGACAGCCCCAACGGCAAGCGTTACGCCCGCAAGGACTCGGATGGCTCCATCGAGACCGCGTACGGCTTCAGTCTCGCACCCCTCCTTGCTCGCTCGGAGGAACTTGCGCTCCTGGCTCAGCGCGTCGTGGAAGCCAATCGGCATCTGAAAATCGCCAAAGAGCGGATTACGATCGCCCGAAGAGACGTGCGAAAGCTGATCTCCGCCGCTGTGGAAGACGGTGTTCCTGGCAATTGGGGGAAAGTTGAGAACGTTTATATTGTCGTGATGGCGAGCCTTCGGCGGGCAAAGACACAGGAAGAGTTGACATCGATCCTCGATGAGTTGGAACTATTGAGAGAAGAGGTGATTAATTTGTTGGAAAGCCACATCAATCTCGAAGAATCCGACACCAATGATAGCGGATCCCGTCAGCACATACAGAATTCAAATACCGAATCTATCAATGAACCTGAACCTAGCTCTGAAAAAGAGCAGGGGGCAAAGTCGAGTAAATTTGATGAACGAAGTGCCGAGCCGATAAAGGCCTTCCCAATCGGGATGGTGCTGAGGGCCTGCCCAGAAATCTCTGCATACGGTCCAGGAGGGGCGATCGCGAGCTGGCGGGAGCTCATGACGGCCGCGGTCGTGGTCCGATCGATGTTGGGAGTGAGCCCCTCGGCGTACCAAGATGCGTGCGAGGCGATGGGCCCCGAAAACGCTGCAGCTGCGATGGCCGCGATATTGGAGCGGGCAGGACATATCACCTCGGCTGGAGGTTATCTTCGCGACCTGACGTCACGGGCGAAGAGGGGCGAGTTTTCGCTTGGGCCAATGCTGATGGCGCTCCTACGAGCCCGGGGCGGCGAGGCAACGTTGGCAACGGGCTGAGGCAGCGCGCGAGGTTCGCTTGAAAACCTATCGATATCAGACGAGACGCTCTGAGTACGGCTCGTAGTCAGCTGACTACAGGATAATACCTTGAAATAATTGTATTTAGTTGCGGAGAGGCGATTTTCGAGATGGATGAAGAGCTGCGATCCTCTTGCTTGAGATTGTTCGAGGCTTGTCTTGCGCAGATCAGGAGCGGCACGCCGGGACCGCGCATTCTGACGTCTCGGGAATTCGAGGCGACGCTTGTTTTTTTATGTGAGAGGCTGAAGGCGTACGCTTCCAGAACAGACACCGCCCCGCCGGATGGCAACTACATCCACATGATCGTCCGCGCAGGGGCGGAAGAGGCTGTAGACGGGTTGGCGCACTTGCGGAATTGGCTCAGGGGAGCGCAGGACGTCATCATCTGCGACCCCTATCTCTTGAAGTTTTCGCGCTCAGATCTATACCAGAGTGTCGAGGATTACGCGCAAGCTTTGGCGAAGCTGATCCCGGCTTCGGCAAAACAGCTTGATCTCTACACCAACAGCTATCAGAGTGCTGTGCGCCCGGTCGTCCTCAACGCCTTGAAGGAAGGCCGCAATGTTCGACATTTCAGCACGAACCTTCTCCATGATCGCTTCGTCCTGAAGGACGGCTCTGAGGGGAAAATGATTGGCACTTCCTTCAGTGGGTTTGGTCGTAAATTTTTTGGGATGTTGGACCTTGAGCCAACCGATGTTGCGGCCGTGCGTCGCGAACTCTTTGCCTTATGCCCCAACCCGATTCAAGGTGGACGGCGCCATAGGTGACGGAGGGTCAGTCTCGATTTTCGCTTATCGATTTGTATTCCTCAAAGCCAACAGCCAAAGCATTGTTGTCTAGAGTGCATTCGAAGGCAGCGAGGTGAGGGTGTCTGACTCGCGCTTCCATAACAAGGTGCTCGGCTCTTTCAGTGTCAGCGCGGATTCCGATGTAGAGTTCCCTAATTGATCCCTCGGGCAGTTTGTAGAGATGCAAGTCGCGCGCGGAAGTGCTTGAAAGTTCGAACGAGCCGCTCGGTGTTGCCGCCAATGCACCGGAAATTCCTTTGAGGCATTTCACCACGCGGACTTCTTCCTCATAGGCCCAATAGAGCGGCTTGCGCAGAAAGACACGTTGTAGCTTCTCGTAATGGTCAACCGGAAAGTGATGTGTCGCACCCACCGCTATGCCGGTCGACGGACGGGTGGCAAAATCCGACGTTTCACGTCGGGAGGCATAAATGACGCTGCCGAATTGGGCCGGTATGAAATTTGACGTTTCATCGGTGAGGCAAGCTGTAGCTACATCTATGCCGATGACGATTCCATGGTGCTGCTCGGCGTAGTGAGCCCACATCAAGGCGTTCACGGGAGTGCGGGTCAATGAGAGGATTCCGCTATTGTCTGCCCAAGCCTGATTTTTCACCATGGTACGAAGACCTGCGAATATGGCGGATAGTGGATCCGCAGTCGCTTCATCGGGATATGCCGGCATATCAAAAGGGTCGTTGAAGTGACGAGGCTGACTAAACAGAATCGTATTATTCCGGACAACGGATTCACCGATCGTGAACGGCATGTACTTATAGAGGATCATCGTTTTAAGGCCATTTTTTGAGCGAAGCCACAGGCTGCGTCGGGTGGAACATAGTCGCAGCTGCGAATGAAAGTCGAGCAATTCCACTGGAGCAAATGCATTGAAAGTGCCAGAAGAGCTTTTGAATGATAACCGTGTTGCAACGTTTGTCGCGACCGCTGTCCGCTACCCCAACGTCTTTGCAACGTCGCGTGAAATATTGCGGGACTACGGCAGCCAACCCTTTGAATGCATCGGCGCCGAAGACGGTGAGAATTGGGAACACAGAGAGTTCTTAAGGATTCTAAACGGCTTGACCAATTTTAGTCCTGTTGGCCCAATTGCGTTCTTCTTTGCTGTCTTTTCGCTAGCACAATCAAATTTTGCTGTGAGAGATTGTCTCATCCCTTGTCACGAAGATGGCCTGACAGCACTGCTCAAACGCCGAGTGGAAGACGCCGTTTGGTGGCTGGAGGACAGCAAAAACTCCGCGGAGCAAAACCAACAAATTCCCGGTATATTCGCAGCTGATCTAAATGTTCGGGGGAGGGAGCTTAGAACTGGCGGAGATATCGCGTTCCTACTTGGTATGAACGATGCCGCAGGCAATCCAGGATATATTGTTTACTGCTTCCAGGCGAAACGAGCGAATGCTGCAGCTGTCGATATTAGGCGCGGATACGACAGACGCGACGAGAATGACGGGGGAAACCAGCTTCGAAGGCTAGCGCGGCTTGCTAGGATTGGATGCCATTGCAGCTACCTGTTCTATAATAACGACTTCAAACGAGTTATCGCCCAGCCGGCGTCGCCGATTGTCAAAGACATTCGCCACATTCTCGCGCACGGTGAAGACGCGTTGGATGTGGACCTCACCAACGATTGCTGCGATCTGGCCTCCTATATCCTCCGCTCATCGTCGCAGGACGCCGAACAACTGAGCTACCTTACGGAGGTGTCACTGCGCGCCGCCATTGAGGCTCTCGTTCAAGAGGAAATCACGCATATCGTCGCTCTTGGAACTAGCCAAACTGCATTCGAAAACATCCTCGATATTTCCGAAGACGCAGGTCTCGTTCAACCGCATCATACCCCCGAGCTCGATACCAGTTCCATTGATTTCAATCTTGTCGCCGCTACTGCTGCGGTTAACTGGGAGCTGGAAATTGAGGATCCCGACACGGTGTCGGAGATAGTATTCAACGGCGGACGAATCTAGCTCACGGCAGAAGTCGAGACGCTCGGCTCCCCCGCCGGGTTACTCCGTTATAGTAGCTGGAGGCCTGCTGCACCGAACGATGACGGGATTGGTCCATCGCTTCGAGGAGAGGGATGTTCCTCATAGCGGCCTCTGTGAGATAGCCGGACCGCAGCCCATGCGCAGAAAACTCCCCCACCTTCAACCCCGCCATCGCCACCCGCTGCTTGAGGATCGCATTGACGGCCTGCGGATCGAGCGCCCGCTTCGAAACGTTGCCCCAGCGATCGATCGCCCGAAACACACTGCCACCGTCGATCTTCGCGGCCTGCAGCCAGGCGTTCAGCGCCTCTATCGGCTGGCCGGTGAGATAGACCACTTCGTCCTCACCTGCGCCGCTTGTCTTGGTGCGGCCGAGGTGGATCGACAGCGAGGGGAGGGGTGTATTGTCCTCGGCAATCACTGGCGGTTCGACGGTGAATTGCTCCGTTCGTAAACCGGCGACTTCGCTGCGGCGGCGGCCGCCGGAGGCAAAGGCAACCATCAGAATCGCTCGATCACGCAGGTCGCGAAGATTGTCGCTCTCACAGGTCGCCAGCAGTTTTGAAAGCACTTCGCCGGTGACGGCCTTGGCGCTTTTGCGGCGGCGTTGCCGCGGCACGGCGCGGACAGCGAGCCGGATCGCCGACTTGAGGGCAGGCGAGGCGAACGCGCCCTCGAGCCCACGCCATTTTGTCAGCGTCGACCAGCTGGCCAGCCGCCGGCGCACCGTGCTTGGCGCGTGTGGCCCAGGAGATTTTAGTACACCCTCGCGACGTAGAACCTGGTCGACCTCGACAGGCATTCCGTGCTCCGGATCGAGCTCGCGGCGCCGCGGATCCCAAAGATGATGGGCAACGAATTTCAGCAGCAGCGCCTCGGGCGCCGGCCAGGGGAGGGTGGTGTCGGTCGCTGCCAGCGACCAGGTTTCGAGATAGGCGAGGTCGGAGGCGAGCGACATGAGCGTATTTTCGCCCATGCCCTCCCTGACAAGATGGCGGAGGGTTTCAACATCCTGATCTGTTAGAATTTCCGCGAGTCGATCGCGTCGATCCATTGGCAGGACAGCAGCGAACTCATCAAGCTTCGCCGCTCTCCTCAGAACACCATCGTTCTTGCTAACCATCCCCGCGCCGCCCCTTGCGATCGAGACGCCCGACCGCTTTCTCGACAAGAGACATATTGAAGGCATTTAGCAGTTGATCACTAAAACATTCGACAGACTGCAAGTGGTGCAGTTTTACGTCGAGGTCTGCATCAGCAATAAAATCGAAGGTCAACGAGTTCTGGGTGTTGCTTAGCTCCGCTAGACGCTGCGAAACGGCTGCCGCACCATGGATAATGAGATTGCGAAGCTCGGCTATCATCTCCAGGGTGCGCGCCCAGTCCGAAACATCCGTCTGTTTGAAATTGCTTGGACGCTGGAGGCCGGCATGCTGGTATAATGCGATCAAGACGTTTCCTAGACCGTCATAGGCACGCTTTCGCCGCCAGTTGTTGTATCGCTCAAGCCATGCTGTTCGCCATGCGGCCTCGCTATCGGCATTGTTGGCACGGTTATGCCAGAGCCGCCTGAGTTCTCGAAAATCCGGGCCTTGCATCAGCGGTTGCGGATTGTGCCGAAGGACGATCTCGTAGAGATCGAAGATGATGTCCTCAAGCGCTCCAAACAAATCGGAAACGCCGTAAGCCGCAATCAATGGTGTGGTGGTCTGATAATGTTCGGCCGCCTCACGTGCTGGCCAAAGAGAAAGGGTCACGCGCGTGGGATCGCCGTTGACAATCCGCATAGCGTCCGTACGGAGAGCTTGGTCCTCCGGAAGCTCCTCGTAGCGCCGCTGCGCCAGCTCACTGGCATTGATTGTGATGGCCCAACGCAGATAGACGCTTCTGGTCAGCGATCGCCATTCGCCAATTTTGGAAGTCGCTTCCTCGATCCAAGCTTCCTCAGGCGTCTGCGCCTTTATCACCATATTGTCCGGATTGACGACAGCCGCGATCCCGTCGCGCCATGGTAGCCTGGCGTGAGGTACGAATATTGCGCGTTGGCGCAGATTTGTCGGCTGCTTTGGCATCTAACTTTCAGCCCATTGGATCACATCGATGGCTAATCTCATTGATTTGCGCCGTGAAAGCAATAACCATCGATAAGCAGTAGTTATCGATGGTTAGCGCATCAACTATCAATCATACCATATGAGGAACTGTAATATTCAGCTAGAGTTCGTTTAAGAAATCATTTACCATGATTTCAATGCCTTACGATCTCGCTAAAATCAGCATGACAGCCCTGATGCGACCGGCTTTTGACGCCGGCGTCGCAATGACCCGTCTCGACGAGCGCATAGCCCGTTCGTCGGTCGGGCAGGGATGGATCGAGCGCACCCATTTTTCCGATGCCTGCGCCTCGCTGTGGATCGACGGCGAACTTGTCCATCTCGAAGACCTAGTCCTCCATGACGCCACCCGCGATATTCGCACACCCACCCATGAGCTGACAATCGCCCGCGACGTGCTGCGCACCCGCCGGCGCATTGCCGCCCATCTCTCCGGCTGGGCGTTATCGGCAGAGGGTATCCGAACTTTGCGACAGACGTCGGACATCAATCCGGTCGGCGCTGAGGCGGTGGAGCCGGCCAGCGTCGTTCGGCCAGCGGTCGCCATCGGTCCGGAAGGAGAGGGGGACGATGTTGACGACATCGAGCATCTACCCGGCGTCGACTACGCAGCCATCGATGCAGTGCTCGCCCGCTCAGAAGCGGCGATCGAGAAGGCAAGGCGGCCCGGCCGTGGCGGCGACCAAGACAAAGATCCGATGATCTATGATCTCGACTGGGACGAGGATTCCAGGCTGGACGAATGGCGCGGTGTGTTGCGTCAGGCCGAAAATTTACCGGCGGTGCTGCAGGCCATCGTTGCCCTCGATGCCTGGAACGAAGTTTCCGTCCTTCAGCATGCGCCCTGGCTTGGCAGGCTACTGGCCGCCTCCATTCTGCGCCACGCCGGCGTTTCCACCGGCGGCCATCTCGCCGCCATCAATCTCGGCCTTAAAACCATTCCCGTCGATCGGCGCCGGCATCGTGATCGGGAGACCCGGTTGCTGGCCATCGCCCACGGGCTTCTGGCGGCCGCAGAGATCGGCATGAAAGAGCATGACCGGCTGACGCTGGCGCGCACGATGTTCGAGCGAAAACTGGACGGACGCAGGGCGTCTTCAAAACTGCCGGGGCTGGTAGAGCTGGTGATGGCGAAACCGTTCGTGTCGGCCGGGATGGTGGCGAAGGCGCTCGAGGTGACGCCGCAGGCGGCGCGGCGGATCGTTTTGGAGCTTGGCCTGAGGGAGATGACGGGCAGGGGGAGGTTTCGGGCGTGGGGTGTGATTTGAGCGCAAGCATATCGCTCAAGAACGAGATGCAACTTCTACGCATATCATGTTACCACGGTTGCCATTATTTGATATCTTTGAAAAGGGTGCGAAGAGGTTACTCGGGAGGCCGTATGGCAATTGATACGTTAGCAAAAATACCGCTGCTTTATCATTTTACTGATCGGCGAAATCTTCCGCTGATAAAGGAGATGGGGGGATTATTCCCTATCGCGCTGTTGGATCAGAAAAATATCAATGTACCTGCGCCAGGCGGCAACGAGTGGAGTAGGGATGCGGATGCTCCGAAGGGGATGGGCAACTATGTCCATTTATGTCCGCCATCAACGCCCTTGAGACAAATGGCATGGAATTGAGAAGAGAGGATTTCTGGTTCATCGTAGCTCGATCAAGGGAAGCGAAGATGAGACAGAAATCCGGGCCGCAGAAACCG
>Ga0102589_1001699_pt1 | contig 28430 bp, 25 predicted proteins | sample AraplaMF_Col_mLB_FD_76858 | JGI IMG/M metagenome (GOLD analysis project Ga0102589, IMG submission 76858) | Arabidopsis root microbial communities from the University of North Carolina, USA - plate scrape MF_Col_mLB | ecosystem: Host-associated > Plants > Roots > Endosphere | place: USA...
GTTTCTCATGATACGTACCGCAGAGAGTGCAGATATACACGCGGGATTCATATTGAAGAGCAAGAGTTTAAAGCAATTTTGGATGCAATGTGCCACGATTCTCACTTGTATTTTGATTTCCATAATCCACGCAAAGAGATTAAAAAGGGAACATATTTAAATGGCCATTCTGGGTTAGCACGTAGTATTTATAATTATTATAAAACAATTCACAACATTGAACTGACCGAGCTTATAAACGGTAAAGATTTTTATGTAAAAATAATATAAAGAGATGCATGTATTTCCTATCATTAAAGTGGGCTGTTTCTTACATAACAACCCACTTTTTATACCCAATCAAAAAGAGCTACTCTCAAATGAGAGTAGCTCTTTATCTTCATTCAGCCATTTTTCTGTAGCTACAGCTACAATTTCACCAAGGTGAAATTGATTTTTTATAAATCCGATACTTGAGCACCTAATTCTTTATTATTGTACATTTCAGTGTCCAATTCTTTTGTAATACGTGCAGTTGTTACACCTGCAGTCATTGAACCACTTACATTAAGAGCTGTACGGCCCATGTCGATTAATGGCTCAACGGAAATTAATATACCCGCAAGCGCAATTGGTAAATCAAGTGCTGATAATACAAGAATGGCTGCGAATGTCGCACCACCACCGACACCAGCTACACCAAATGAGCTGACTGCTACTACTGCAATTACAGTAATGATAAACATTGGATCAAGGGGATTAATCCCAACTGTCGGTGCGATCATAATGGCTAACATTGCAGGATAAACACCAGCACAGCCATTTTGACCAATAGATAAACCAAATGAGCCTGAGAAGTTCGCAATACCTTCAGGTACGCCAAGACGACCTGTTTGTGTTTTAATATTCATCGGTAAGGCACCTGCACTTGAACGTGAAGTGAAAGCAAACAATAATGTTTCTGCAGATTTTTTTAAATACGTAAATGGATTTAAACCACTTAAAGTAAGAATTAATAAGTGTACTAAAAACACGATCAATAACGCTACATACGAAGCAATAACAAACTTACCTAGATTATAAATTGCCCCGAAATCAGATGTTGCAACTGTACGCGCCATAATTGCTAAAATACCGTAAGGTGTTAAACGTAAGACAATTGTTACAACGCCCATTACTAATGCATAGATTGCATCCAAGCCTTTTTTAATAGTCGCCGCTGTGTCTTCATCTTTTCGTGCTACACGTAAGTAAGCAAAACCTAAGAACGCTGAAAAAATGACAACAGCGATTGTTGATGTAGAACGAGCACCTGTTAAATCTAAAAATGGATTTGCTGGGAATAGCTCAATAATTTGTGTTGGTAAATCTGGTGCAGTTAATCCAGAAGTTTTCTCCTCTAAATACGCTCCGCGTTCTTCCTCTGCAGCACCTTGCATAATATGAGAAGCATCTAAATCAAATACTGTTGCTGATAAAATACCAACAGCAGCTGAAACAGCAGTTGTACCGATTAAAATAGCTAAAATAAGAGCTGCCATTTTCCCAAAGTTTTTACCAACCTTCATTTTCGTAAAGGCTATTAAGATGGAAATGAAAATTAATGGCATAGCTACCATTTGTAGCAATTTAACGTAGCCAGTACCAATAATATTGTACCAACTTGTTGTTTTTGCTAAAACATCAGAATCAATACCATATATTAAATGCAATCCAAGACCAAGTACAATACCTAAGCCTAGCGCAGTAAAAACACGATTTGAAAACTTAACGTGCTTTTTATTCATATAAAATAAAATTCCAACGAACACGAGTAACACGGCAACGTTAAGAATAATTTGTAATGTAGACAATAGACAGCCTCCTAAGAAGTTTAATTATAATGTAATCGAATTATATACCTATAATCCCTATAATTCAAGTATGTTTTATTCAGATTGATAATTTCCTAAAGTGAAAGCAGTTTATTTCTTTTGATTATGCCCCGAAGAATGAATTTAATAAAAATTACTGTAAATAAAACTATCCAAAGCGGAAAGCGTCCGTTATGAAAAAGACTATGGGCAAGCTCAAATTATTGCGAGCTTGCCCATAGTCTGACCTACTTCGTTTAATGCACTAGGTAGGATTTCCTTTTATTATCATTAATAAGGTAGCAGCTTCCCGAAATGTTTTTACATTGTTTTTTCACGCGTGTCACCGCATCTGACAATTCGTCAACAGATTCAAATTGCTGATATTGATTAGTAATAACAGCAATGGATAGCGTAGTACAAGATAATGGCCCTAATTCACCCGCTCTATTTTGTACTTGTAAGTATGTTAAATCATCTAAATCATAAAAGCTTAAAATAAATGCATCAAACTCATCAATAATTCTTTGACAGATTACAGCAGATTCATAATGTGGAAGAATCGCAACAAAATCATCTCCACCAATATGTCCTAAAAAATCTTCTGTACCCGCAATATTTCTTTTCAAAACATCTGTTAAATACAGTAAAATCTTGTCTCCTTTATTAAAACCGTACGTGTCATTGTATAATTTAAAATGGTCTAGATCAAAATATATTAAACTAAATTGTGGTAGCTGTAATGCTTCCTCTAGCTTTTCATCAATTAATTTATTGCCAGGAAGACTACTTAATGGATTTAAAAAGCTTGCAATAGCTACTTGTGTGTCTACGAGCTTTAACAGTAGCTCCCGAATACTTACTACACCGTAATATAAGTCATTCCTTGTTACAATCACATCATCATATAAATCCTCTGGAGGTCTAGACATCGCTAACGTACTGACCTCGGTTATAGGTATGTTGCGATCTACAATTAAAGGATTTTCTTTAATAATAAGCTGATTATGCCGTCCTATAAATAAATTATAGCCATAGCGTGTACCAATCTTTTGATAGAAATGTGTACGCGTAATATGCCCAATTGGTTTGTCATCTCGAACAACAACAACACTACGTAATGTCGGATTGCTCGTAAAAAGTATATCCACATCTTTATTCTTCACAAATTCATCAATACAAGGAACGTTTTCTATGACTTCCCCTATCTTCATGGTCACCCATCCTTATTTTCCCCAAATGTATTTCCTTTGCGGGTTTCCCTAACGCATAACCTTGCGCGTAGTGGATTCCAATAGTATGTAAATAATGAAGCTCTTCCTGGCGTTCAATACCCTCTGCAATAATTTTCGTCTTCGCCTGCTCCGCGTATCTCATCAGCAAGGTAACAAGCTGCTGCTGCTCGCTGTTTTTATCAATAAATTGTATTAAAGAACGGTCCAGTTTAATAAATTCCGGCTTTAAGTAAATAAGCGTTTTCAAGCTATTATAGCCTGAGCCCACATCATCCACTGCAATTCGATATCCCTGTGATCGATAATGAGATAATACACGTTCAAACTCTACAAAATCTACCACTGCACTACGTTCAGTTAGCTCAAACACTACTTGCTGTGGTTTTATGCCAAGCTCCTTTAATAACTGTAACGTTTCACCACTATGGTAGTTCTTATCTAGTAACACATTAGGATGTATATTTACAAATACTAGAAAATCTCTGTTTATCCATTCTTCATGCAGTCGTTCTTTGAAACGCTGTAATGAAAGATTACGACAAAAGCATTCAAATAAAAATACACAGTCCGTTTGTCCAACAAATTCATAAAACTGATCGACGCTATTAAACAACTCTGAAGGCTCCGGACGGTTTAGTGCCTCAAAACCAACCGTCTGCCTCGTCTGTAAATCGACGATAGGTTGAAAAAAAGTATGTAAATTCTTGTCCTGAATAATTTGCTTCAATGCTTTTAAACGCTTTATATAGAGAGTATTGTTTTGATGCTGCCCGTAGAAATATTTTAAATAAGAAAATAAATTACTCGTTTTTATGCTTTGTCTCACAACAGACTCCATTCTCGCACCTCTTAAATCGGTTATTAGGATCTATTGTACGCTTTCAATGTAAAAACACTGTGAATTTCATGTAAAAACAGATGTCTCTAGCACTAGATTTCCTTTTCAAAAGTTTGCATCCCCTTATAAAAATAAGCTTTTTTAATCATTTGATAGAGTGGTATAAATTTAGGATGTAGAGACGGCAGGTCGAGCAAAAGTTAATGGTTTTATCAGCGATTCGCATCGCCTTATCAGCTATTTCACTGTACCTTCAGCGATACTAATAGTATTTTACTGACAAGTACTTCTATAATAAGGTATAGAAACTCAATCATATGAAAGGTTGCTAGATATCGTAATGAACGTAGAAAACTTTTTACAACTGCCTATTACAAGAGAATTTACAGTCGTTGCTGGTCGCAATGGTTTACATAAACCCGTTCAAAATGTTGAAATTCTAGATTTTGAATTTTCACCTGATATTCAAACTGTGAGAGAAACGATTTTCACACCGAATAGCGTTGTGTTAAGCAGCTTATTATTCGCAAAACACAAGCCAGAATATTTATGGAATGCCGTGAAGAACCTTATTGAACTGGGGGCAAGTGCTTTAGCTTATAAACCTGTCATCTATGAGGATTTACCAGAGGAAGTGTTAGCCTATGCAGACGAACAAAATTTTCCGATCTTGCGATTTGGCGGAGATGAATTTTTTGAAAAGATTATTTTAGAAACGATGGCCTATGCAAAAACACAGGACTATTCATTCTTTTTAGAAACGATTCTGCGACGTCTAATGGAAGAAGACGTAACAGATGAACAAATAAAGTCTATTTTACAGCAAATCAATAAGCCCTTCGACAAGTATGTATTTGTTGCTAACATTCAATCACAAGATCATGTAAATAACCATTGGATGCACTCTCTTTTTCAATTAGAGCCTCTATGGAAATCTGGTATGATTTGTACCTATAAAAAGAGCCTCTTTATTGTAATGACCCATTCATCACAACAGTTTCAGTTTGAAAAGCTTCTTCATGAATGGTTGACAATGTATGCCATCCCAACTAATTCATTGACCTTTGGCTATAGCCGTTGTCACGTGACACAAACAGAATTCCATATTGCTGTTCGTGAAGCCTTTTATGCACGTATTATGGCTGAAATTGAATCTGTGCCTATATGTCATTATGAAAACCTTGCTTCCGATTGGTTGTTAATTGAATTGCATCGTAAGGACGCTGCATTTGCCATGGGCTATGTAAACAGCTATCTTGGTCCCCTACTTGAGGAAAAGGTTGATCCGGATTTAATGAAAACAGCAATCACCTATGTCGGAAAACAAGGGAATATTAAAGAAGTAGCCGTTGCTCATTTCTGCCATCCAAACACAATCCGTTATCGTATGTCAAAAATACGGCAGCTAGTAGCACCTTTAGAAAATGATTATGTTTTTTATGAGCGTATAGCGGCAGCCGTTAAATTGTACTTATTACAAGCAAAGTGAATGTCGAATGACAGCTTTGGAATAAGTACAAAAAAACGCCTGAATTTTTAGAATTAAAATCAAACTATTTTTTTCCATCTCATGTTATTCTATTGAAGTTAGGAGGGAGAATGATGAAACAATACATAGCTGACGGTATGCTCTTAGTCACTGCAATCGTTTGGGGTAGCGGATTTGTAATAACGGCTATCGCTTTGGAATATTTAACGGCTTATCAAGTAATGGCAGGTAGATTTTTATTAGCCTCGATTATACTGACAGTCTTATTTGGATCTAGATTAAAAAAAGCTTCTAAATCCGTTATCTGGAAAGGTGTTTTGTTAGGAACCATATTGTATATTGCCTTTGCTCTGCAAACAGTAGGGCTACAATATACAACACCTTCTAAAAATGCATTTTTAACTGCTGTAAATGTCATTATTGTTCCATTAATTGCGTTTGCGGTTTACAAGCGTCGTATTGATGGTTATGAAATTATCGGATCGATAATAGCTATTGTCGGAATCGGTTTTTTATCCTTACAAGGTTCCCTGACGATGAATATCGGAGATGTACTTTCCTTAGCTTGCGCTATCGCCTTTGCCTTTGATATTTTTTGTACAAACCTGTTTGTCCAAAAAGAAGATGCTATTACTCTTACGATCATTCAATTTATCACAGCGGCCTTTTTAGGTGTTTTGGTCATTGTCAGTCAAGGCGATATCCCAACTACTCTTGAAAAAGAAGCCATCTATTCAATTATTTATTTAGCCATTTTTTCAACAACTCTTGCCTACCTTTTCCAAAATGTTGCGAATCAATATACGTCTGCTACAAAGGCGGCTATTATCCTATCTACAGAATCCTTCTTCGGCATGGTGCTATCCGTTATATTCTTACATGAAGTATTAACAAGCCGTATGGTTATAGGGGCTGTCATGATTTTACTCGCCATATTAATAGCAGAAGTAAAGCCTGCTCATCCTAAAAAACGAATGATGAATAGCTCGCGATAACGAATTTCAAAATAGTTTCAGTGCTACTGAAGCTATTTTTTATTAAACACGACTAGTCATGATACTTGTAGTTATCCCTACTACCAAAATTGTAATAATGGAAAGCCATAATGTACTAGTAGATAAAAGCAGTCCCCCTACGACGATGACTATGGAATCGATTATAAAAATAAGGAGTCCGACGTTAATTCCAGTTTTTTCACTTAAAAATTGTGCAATCAAATCTGTACCGCCAGTGCTTGTCTGAAATCTAAGCATCAAACCAACACCAAAACCCATAAGTATCCCTCCAAAAATAGCGCTATAGAGGGCATCTACTTGAATAAGATTCCGAACAGGCTTTAGCAAATCAATACTAAAAGAAGATGCAATTAATCCATGTATACTATTGTAAAAATACGCTCTATATTTATACCAAGAAATGATAAAAATCGGAATGCTAATAATGATGATCATTAAACCTATTTTAAGCTTATATAAATAATGCAAAATAAGCGCTACCCCTACAACACCCCCATCTAAAATTTGATAGGGCGTTAAAAATAAATTAATCCCTAATGATATCGCGACACTTCCTATAAGAATGACTACGCCTTTCGAAAAAAAATACATACAACACCCCTTCGAGACTTGCATGTTTTTATAGTATGAAAAAATTGATTTGAACATGTTATTGTTCACGTCTGTCGGTGTAATCGTAGTAATATTTTTTATCGAGCTTGGTCGCTAAATTTCTCTATAAATTGTATGAATACAAAAAATGGATCGTCACTAAAACGTGTGGTTGATTTCCGTTCCGGCTAGGCACTTTGTTGTTGCTACCGCTTCGCTTTCGCACAGATAAAACATTTGTTGTTGCTGTCGCTTCGCTTTCGCGCAGAGCAGAGCTTCCTGGGGGCGTCCAATGAGCCGCAAGGAGCCGTCCAGCCGTAACGAAGATCAACTTATTTACATAATAGACGTTTTACCAAAGTCATCCACAACTTAAAAAAACCCCTCTGTATACACACAGAGGGCACTATTAGGGAAAACTATTTGGTTTTTGCCTTCATTCGATTCAGTAAAAATCCACCTTTAAATGATTTAGGCTCGTAAGAAATAATAAAAGCATTTGGTTCATAATGCTCCACAATTTGAAACAATTCTGTTTCGCGATTTCTCTTTGTTAATATTTCATATTTATAGCGATTACTATCTCTACCTTCCCCAATATAAATCGTCACAGCAAAGCCTTCATTACGAAGAAAATTCACAAGCTCTTCGTTCTTCTTTTGCGTATTGATTGTCGCATAGACATAGCCAATCGCCAGTTTCCGTTCAATTTTAGCACCTAGAAAAATTCCTAAACCAAAACCAGCAGCATAAACAACCATCGCTAAAATGCTCTGGTCTCCATTAAAGACAAGAGAAAGGCCAAATACATACACTAACATTTCCAGCATACCGAATATGGCAGCAAGGAACGTAATGTTCTTCACTAAAAATATTGTACGTAACGTTAAAAAAGGCACATAAACTAATTGAAGTATGACAATCAGAAATATACTTTGCATTTGTAAGAGACCTTTCAAAAAGTAGTTTCTATAAATGTATGTCGATATATCGAATTACATTCTAGTGAATTGTTTCTATTTTATAGATTCCCTACTAAATAAAAATTAAACATCTAGTCTCATAAAAAAATGACACCTACTATAGAAGTAGATGACATTTTGTTTATTATTGAAATCCTTTATGCTTCCTCATGCATCAGGACTTCCTTCTTTATTAGTTCATCTATGTAATACTCTTTTAGCCAAACTTCCAATTTCATTTTTTCTTCTGAAGACATATGTGACTCCATCGTTACTTGTAGTTCTTCAATAACTTCTTTAGCAGTTTTTAAATTCATTTTATAACCACCCTTTCTACAAGGTTCATATTATTCCACATTCATTTGCATTACAATACACACTTTCCCGTTCTTATGAATTTAATGTGACACCCACCAATCTTGGGTTCTCCAGGTCAGAATAACCTTATTTCAATATAACAAACATAAATCCCCTCTCCTCACTTCTTTCATTTATGTATTGACTAACCCGTTTGTTTTACCTATTTCCCTGATTATTAAACACCCGTTACTGATCTTGTTTTTCCTTTAATTAATTAGTCACATTCACTATATTCCCTTCATTTGTTTTTAATGCTTCAGATTTAATAAAAAAGCCATCCGAGTATCCGAACGACTTCTAATAAAATATTTTCTTTATGATAATAAAGTTGTTTGAATCTTTTTAAGTATAATAAGGCACTACTATATCCTTTTGCCTTCTAAACCACCATAATGGGCAACTATCATTCTTAACTCATCAAACGAAGATAACAAATAGCTTTGCTCACTTTCAAATTCAAAATGAAGTTTATTTTCTTTACTCAAAAACTCTTGGAAATACCCTTCTATAGTAATTTGCCCCAGTCGATTAAAGTGAATTTCAAACTCCATATTAGAAGATGAGTCTGTAAAAGTCACACTTCCATTCAATTGCTTAAAACATTTTTGAAGTTGGATAAAAAACGTATAGATTTGACCCGTTGAAAACCATAGTTCTGCATCTTGCACAAAATAGTTACCACTTTTTATATCAATTTTCCCCTTAACTTCGTATCCACCCAAGTAACTAGTTACATTCGGAAATCCAATAACCTCAATGATTTCTATCCGAATATATCCTTGTTTGCCCCCTATTAAAAACGCATTCATTTATATCATCTCTTTTCAAAAAATAACACTACTTCTTCCGCTAAACTTTAATTTTAGCCGTAAATGGAAAGCAAAACACTGAGTTCCTCCATTTCAGCGGGAAAAGTAGCTTAAATTCGTATTCATCTCACCACTAATGACTAAGGTGACACCAACTAAAATTATATCTTCTTCTATTATACTGTACGTCATAAAAGTCGCGGTTTAATAGACAGCACATCGACTAATGACATCAATAGTGTAAAATTACACTTGTGTGAACAATTGATATTACATTTAGGGGCGAGGTGCTTGGAATGTTATTATTCTTATTAAAATGTATACTACCTTTTATCTTAGTGACACTGTTATATATAATTAATATTATTTTTTTATCACAGAAAAAGATAGGTAATGTTAAATTGTGGAGAACTTCGATTATAGTGGTCAATATCATTGCGTTATGTTTAAGTATGTTAATCGTTTTACCATCAATTGCAACAATTACAGTGATGTCTTTAGGCACAGGTTCCACCTTGAGTATAACAGAGGAAGATTTTAATTTAGAGGCAGCTACGCTTATTCTGTTGACTATTACTAGTTTTATATATCTTTTCGTTACGAATATTGTATTAACTGTTTTAACGACTAGAAAGCAATTCCATCAAGGGTAACAAGAACCATGATGAAGTCTTGCTGTAGAAACAGCCTTTGCGAATAAAAAATGCCACCTCCTTAAATCTAAATCAATAGATTAAAGGAGGTGGCAACATTATCAAAATATGAATCTTCTTAAATATTTGTTTTACGCTTCTCCATGCATCGGGTCTTCCTTATGCTTTGGCCCAATCATGTTGAATAAAATGTTAAGAATAATCGCTGTGACAGAACCACAGACGATACCGTTAGATGTTAGAAGAGAAACGCTTTCTGGTAGTGCATCAAAAATTCCAGGAACAACTGATACACCGACACCAAGGCTAACTGCAATTGCAGCAATCATGGCGTTTTCCGCTGACTCATTCATAACAGGTACTAGCATGCCCATACCTTGCGTAATTACCATACCGAACATCGCTAGCATTGCCGCACCAAGTACTGGTGTTGGAATAATCGTTGTTAATGCTGCGATTTTTGGTAGAAAACCAAGTGCTACTAGCAAACCACCTGTGATGTAAATGACTTTACGATCTTTGACGCCTGACATACGCGTAAGTCCCACGTTTTGTGAGAATGTTGTATATGGGAAAGCGTTGAAAATACCGCCGATTACAGAAGCAAAACCTTCTGAACGATACCCACGCGCTAAATCTTTTGAATCTAATTTTTTCTTACAAATATCACTTAGCGCAAAATAAACTCCTGTTGATTCTACTAAGGAAACCATTCCGACAAGTGTCATTGTAATAATCGCAGATGCATTAAATGTTGGCATCCCGAAGTAAAATGGCTGCACCATGTGTAATACGTCAGCATCTGAAACTGGGCTAAAATCAACCATATCCATAAATACGCCTAGGATTGTCCCCGCAACTAATCCAACTAAAATGGAAATTGCACGAATGAAGCCCGTAGAAAAACGATAAACGACTAAAATAATGACTAATGTAATAAACGCTAGAGTTACATTCGAACCCGATGCAAAATCTTCTGCACCTTGTCCACCTGCCATATTATTTAAAGCTACTGGTAATAAAGAGATACCGATAATCGACACGACCGAGCCTGTAACAACTGGCGGGAAGAACTTTACTAACTTACCAAAAAAGCCTGCAATAATCATAATGATTACACCTGATGCAATAATAGATCCATAAATATCAGTAATACCTTGTTCAGGATTAGTACCAATTGCAATAATCGGACTAACCGCTGTAAATGTACAGCCTAGTACTACCGGCAAACCAATACCGATAAATTTACCTGAATACACTTGTAAAAGCGTTGCGACCCCACACATCATAATGTCAATCGCTACTAAATACGTCATTTGTGTTGAATCAAAGCCAATTGCCCCACCGATAATCAGTGGCACTAAAATGGCACCTGCATACATCGCAAGTAAATGTTGAATAGCTAGCGTCGTCGATTTAACGGTATTCATTACGCATTAGCCTCCGGAGCAAATGTTACTTTGCCATCCTCAAGAGAATCTACAATTGCTAATGATTCCACGCGAACCCCTTGCTGGCGTAATAATTTCCCACCGTCTTGGAAGCCTTTTTCAATAACAATACCTACGCCCACAACATTTGCACCAGCTTGTGCTGCGATATCAAGCAAACCTTTAACAGCTTCGCCATTAGCTAAGAAATCGTCAACAATTAGAATGTTATCATCTTCATTTAAGAAACTACGTGATACTGAAATATCATTTGTTTCATTTTTTGTGAAAGAATGTACTTTTGAATTATAAAGATTATCAGATAGTGTTAATGATTTACGTTTACGTGCAAACACTACAGGAGCACCGATTTCAAGCCCTAGCATAACAGATGGTGCGATACCTGAAGATTCGATCGTTAATATTTTTGTAATCACTTGATCAGAGAATCGAGTAGCAAACTCATGACCAATTTCTTTCATAAGCATTGGGTCAATTTGGTGGTTTAAAAACGAGTCTACTTTTAATACAGATGAAGATAGAACTTTACCTTCTTGCACAATTTTGTCGTGTAATAACTTCATTTCCTTTATAGCCTTCTTTCTTATAGTAATAAATTTTTAAGAGCAAATAACCGAAAGCGCCGTGCTAACGCAGCGTCAGTAACATGATGCCATTGTCACAAAGGCGTTATTATAGAAGAAATACTCATTCCAAATAACAAAAAACGCTGAATACTTTGATTCCAGTCATCTACGAGTGGAGCAAGCATTCAGCGTAAAAACGTCGAAACGAATAGAAAACATCTTATATAAAGTCTTCTAAAGCATTGCTACCCATAGTCGATTTTTTTACGGAAAATCGGTAGAGACTTGCGAGCCATATTCTCGCTATTATATGAGTGAAATATTATTCAATTATGCCTTGGCATTATTTCCAAAAATGGCACTTTATTCGGTATGTGCTTGTATCTTACACTGAATAAAGTCTGTTTTTTCGGAATTTACTATTATTTTACTAACTTTCAATTGCAAACGTTCGTGTTTTACAATCAACGTAATGATTATATCAGACAATTTTCGAGCTTGCTAGTCATTATTTTGATAAATGGAAGGGCACAGTCATAATAACGATATTTTTGTGAAATAACAGCGACGTGCGAATTAATAGACTCGATTGATTGTGTAACATATGATGCCATCCTTTTTTCGGTAAAAACTGTGGAATGATAACTGTTACTTGATGGCCTGTTTTCGCACATTGATGTTCAACTTTATCAATAAATTTCATTAACGGCTGCGTAATACTTCGATATGGTGAATAGTATGTGACAAGCCGTACATTTGGCTGCCAAGCCTTCCACTTCTCTTCAAACGCTTTTGCATCCGCTTGATCGAAGGCTACATAAAAGGCAATAACTTTATCAACATTTAATGACTGCACGTAATGCAATGTGTTTTCAACTACTTTCGTAATACCAGCGACAGGTACAATGAAGACATTCCCCTCTACATTCGGTAATTCCTCATGATCTAATCTTAGTTGTTCACCAACTGTTTGGTAATGCTGCTTAATCCGGTGAAACGTCCAAATAATTATTGGTAAAAAGATAAACACTGGCCATACTTGAGGCAATTTTGTCACAAAAAACATCATCGCTACAACGAAGGAAATGACCGCTCCAATCGTATTGATTGAAAATTTAGCCACCCAACCTTTTGGCTTTTCACGCCACCATTTTCGCATCATTCCAGCCTGCGCTAAAGTAAACGGAATAAATACACCAACTGCATAAAGTGGAATCAAATGCTCTGTTGTACCATCAAATAAAATGATTAAAACAATGGCCGCTAAACCAAGCATTATGATGCCGTTTGAATAACCAAGTCGATCCCCACGAATCTGGAATATTCTTGGGATAAAACCGTCCTTCGATAAATTGACAGCTAATAAAGGAAACGCTGAATAACCTGTATTTGCAGCAAGTACTAATATCATTGCTGTCGTTCCTTGTACTATATAATAAAAGATATGACGACCTACACTTGCCTCGGCAATTTGCGAAACAACCGTTTCTTTCGCATTGGGAGCAATTCCATAAAAATAAGCTAAGCTCACGATACCAATAAATAGAACCGCTAAAATACCACCCATAGCTAATAATGTTTTAGACGCATTTTTCGGCGCTGGGTCTCTAAAATTAGGAATAGCATTTGAGATTGCTTCAACACCAGTCAAAGCTGAACTTCCAGATGCAAATGCCTTTAATAATATAAATAGACTGATACCCGCAACTGGTGTACCAACTTTTGGATGCAACTCTGCTGGAACTTGCCCTGTCATTACGTTATAAATCCCTACTCCGATTAACACCAGCATCACTACTACAAACAAATAAACGGGATACGCTAAAATGGATGCAGATTCTGTGACACCACGTAGGTTTAAAAGCGTTAAACATATAACAAAAAACACAGCGATTATCACATTATAGGGATGCAAACTTGGAAAAGCCGAAGTAATGGCATCCGTTCCAGCCGATACACTTACCGCAACTGTTAAAATATAATCGACAAGTAATGACCCACCAGCAACTAGACCAGCATTAACACCTAAATTTTCCCGAGAAACTACATAAGCTCCACCACCATGTGGATACGCGAAAATAACCTGACGATACGAGAAAATAAGTGCTGTCAGTAACACAACTACCCCAGCAGCAATCGGTAGAGAGTACCAAAAGGCAACAGTACTTACTGCCATAAGTACAATTAAAATTTGCTCAGGTCCATACGCAACTGATGACAACGCATCAGACGATAGTATGGCTAGTGCTTTTGTTTTACTAAGCTTTTGTTCCCCTAACGCTTCAGATCTCAATGGTTTACCGATAATATAACGCTTTAATGAAGATTTCATATTCAACACCTTCTAGTTTCATAGAATGTGTTTCGCATTTCTAAATCGATTACACGTTAGCATAATCGGTTTTGTGCCGTTCACTGGGGCCTTGTTTCATTTTTAGAATGAAGACAAAAAAAGCCTACAAGTCATCACTAAATAAGACTTGTAGACGCTCATTCGTCTGCCAAGCTCCACTTTTCTGCTCTTAACGCTTACGAGGTTAGCTGTCGGATTCGGGCCTGAGTAGCCCTACCCTTCAAAAATGAAGAGATTCACCCCAAGGATTACTTATATAATCCATAAAAATTGGTTCCCCCGCGTCTAATTGCTTCAGCGATTTAGAAATTTGAAACTTTTATAATGATGTCATATTACGCCTGTAATTAAAAAAAGTAAAGAAGAAAATATTTCATTGTCAGGTGGTAAAAGCATAGACATATCGATAGTTTAATTACCTACATTGTGCCGCTCATACTATCGATAAAATAAAAAGCCATCTTAAAAGTATTCCTCTACTTTTAAGATAGCTTTAGCATATTAGTCTTCCATATCTTGTTCGAAGCTTACAATTTCTCCTGTAGATGAATCAACATCAACTTCGTATTCATACTGACCATTTTTAATTTCGATTTCATAAATACCATCATCAAGCTTAATTTTAGTCACTGTGCCATTTGCTTTCGTTAATGCCTTTTCAATAGCCTGCTCTTTTGTGATTTTAGTTGTTAGAGTGGCGGCAGTCACATGAACATCCAGATCATCGTCATCTCGACGTTCCTTCTTTTGCTTTAGCAGCTTCCCTGTATAGGCATCAAATTTCATGTCATATTCTTCTGTATCTGTATAAACTTCCACCTCATAGACAGAACGATAACGATTTTGGTCTAACTCAATATCAGCAACCGTTCCATCGACAACCGCTAACGCCTTTTTCTCAATTTCCTGCATTGTTACTATCTTTTTTTCTTGAGCATTACCTGTTAATAATGTTGTTGAGCCAATAACAGCTCCAACACCAAGTGCGGCGACTAACGCTGGGATAAAAACCATTTTTTTCATGTTCATATGTCCATCTCTCCTTTGTTTTTTCCCGCACATCACTGACAGTAAGAGCTACTCTCCAAGCAAAGGAGTGTAACATTGCAACTGCTTAGTAAATGTTCGGTTGGTTCAGAGCAACAGATGTTGGTCACACAAGCAGCACCAGGGTGTAATGGTTTAATCTTGTGTTCCCCCTTATCCTTCGGAGATGAAGAAAGCCCCTCTGAACGAAGTTTCGCTTTAACTATTCTTAGCTTATCAAGCAAAGATGAAAGGACAATAAGAGAAACATTAGAATTTCATGAGAAGGACTTAATGATCATCATCCCAAGTAACGGACATAACCTTTCCAGAAACAGCATGTATTTGAAAAACAGCTTCGTCATCTTTCGTCTCAACTTCAACTAAATAGTAGCCACCATCCGCAGTTTCCTCATAATCAACTGAATCCACTTCTCCATTTAGTTGTTGGAGGGCAATCTTTATTGCTTGCGATTCAGAAATAAAGTTTTCTACTTCAGGTCGCTCAATTGGTTGGACATTTTTTTTAGATATCAACTCACCTGTAAAAGCATCGAGGGCCAACTCTTTTTGCTCATCCTCTTTTTCAACCCTGACGGTGTAAACATGATCTGTTAACTTAACACTTTCTACACGACCATATTCTTTTTTTAAAAATTGACGTATTTGCGATTCTGTTAACAATAATTTACTTTCTCCCTCCATCAGTTTCAACGTTTTAATTTGTTGAGTGGTAGGATCTAGTATCGCTGTGTAAGTGGCTCTATCTCGCGTAAATATCATTTCATACTCATTTCCTTGCTTTTTAACCTTTGTTACATGACCGTTGTAGATTGTTTCAATATGGTCAATTGCTTCTGCTTCACTTAGAGGCTCGGCATGAAAAAAGCGGTTTTGAGCATACCATAGTGTTACACTACAAAGAATGATGATGGCAACAATTATCAATAGCCATTTTTTCATTGTTGCCCCTCCTTTGGTACTCGTAATGTAAAGCTTGAGCCCTCACCAAGTGTACTTTCAACTTCGATTGTAATGCCCAATTGCCCTGCAAGCTCATGGGCAATAGCCAACCCTAAGCCAGACCCTCCAGTTTTACGATTACGGTCCTCATTCACACGATAAAAACGTTCAAATAAATGGGAAATGTGCTCATTTGGGATCCCCGCTCCAAAATCTTGAATCGTAATAAGAACATAATCGGTAGTTTCTTTAGCATGTATGAGGACTTCATCCTCACTATATTTACGGGCATTATCAAGTAAAATGAACAGCAGTTGCTTCAACATTTTTTCATCACTATAAATAATATTTGGCAGTTTAGTATCAACAACGAATGAGCGATGATAGGCATGTTGCATTTGTAAAGCAATCTTCTTTAAAAAGGGGGCAAGCTCTATCTGCATGCAATGTACTTCAAAATGCTCGTTATTTTTGGCTAACTCAAGCAATTGCAACACCATTTCATGCATACGCGCTGATTCATTCACAATGGCTTGTAGCGATTCCTGTGCTACCTCTTTATTTTCAAAGCCTCTACGTACTAGCAATTTTGCATAGCTTTCAATTACAGTAATGGGCGTTTTTAATTCATGGGAAGCATTCGATACAAATTGCTGTTGCTTTTGATAATGCTCTTCAAGCTTCTCCATCATCATGTTAAAAGTACGATGAATGTTTGATAACTCGTCCCCACCCTTATCCGGTATTTCAATTTTTTCATACTTACCCGTCGTAGCACTTTTAAGCATCGTTTCATTTAACCGATTGAGTGGCAATAAAATAAGGCGACCGAGCGCTAAACTAGCTAAAAATATAGGAATTGTCGCAACGATTGATACGACCATCAATATCGCTTTTAGCAAACCTAATGTGCTCGCCACTTCTTCCATTGACTGTTGTAATTTTATTTGCACAACGTTTCCGTCCATCCAAATTGCCGGCATCGTAAAGGTAATGTACGGAACATCAGGCATCTCTAGCGTAGCCTGAACTTTCATTTTTAAGTTCTGTCCATCATTAATATAGACTGCGCCATCTGTTGGCATATAAGCTCTTAAGACTTGCTGTAAGTCGGTTTGCTCGTTTAACTGACTTAATGTCGAGCTTAGTTCATTTGCTCTTGCTTGGAGCTGTTTATATTCGGTATTATAAGCAAACTTCTCATACAAAAAGTAAATACCACTATTCGTAGCTACTAATAAAACGAGCATTAATAATGTGGTTAGCAGATGAATTTTTGTTTTAAGTTTCATGTTTGTGCTCCTTTAGCACATACCCTACCCCACGCACCGTTTGGATAATTGGTGTATCGTTAGCCGCTTCAAGCTTTTGTCGTACATAGCGAATATAAACATCCACAACATTCGTATCTCCGTAATAGTCATAACCCCATACAGCCTCTAAAATTTGCTCCCTAGCCAGTACTTGCTTTGGATGCTTTAGTAAATATAAAAGCAAATCATATTCACGGGGTGTCAATTGAAGTTCTTTTCCATAATAAATTACCTCGCGTGTCTGTTCATTAATGGACAATCGTCCGAATGTTGGCTGGGCATGTTGTAGATTTCCTTTTTGGGAGAATCTTAAAGCAGTCCGAATGCGGGCAAGTAATTCTTCAATATCAAACGGCTTCGTTATATAATCATTTGCTCCAAGATCCAGACCCTTTACCTTATCTTCCACTTCACTCTTTGCAGTTAGCATAATTACAGGCGTCTGTGATTCTGTTGCACGAATACGTTTTAGTACATCAATCCCGCTCATCTCGGGTAGCATCACATCCAGTAAGATTAAATCCCATTGCTGCTCACGATATTTAAGCAAACCATCTGTCCCTGTATGTGCCATATCAGCTTTATAACCCTCAAATTGAAGCTCTAACTGTAGAACTCTTGCGATATTCTCTTCATCCTCTATTATTAAAATTCGATTGGTCATGTCGAATCAGTCCTCATCATTTTCTTTTCATCGTAAACGATACTAAGGGTGGAAGTCTAATTAGAAAATGATGAGAGGAACAATAAATTAAGCTCGACAACAAACACGATCTCAGCACAGCAATCTTCCAAGTTTAAAAATTCACATCCTAAACCATGTCGAGTGACACATTTTTTTAATACTACATATTTAATTTGTGCATACTTTAACTACATTACTGAGCAAAAAATAATAATGGGCAAAAATCTTCACATTTTTTTCCTAAAGCTATAGAATAGTAATATATCGTTTTCCTCTAGGAAACTTTATTTCATTAATGATACTTTTTGAAATGAGGGAACAACATGGTTTACAAACGAATGACAAAATCCTCTGCTGAGGCAGTTTTAGATGGAGATATTACAGGTTGGCGACGAATCTTACCGTTTCTTGGTCCAGCCTTCATCGCTGCGGTTGCCTATATTGATCCAGGCAACTTCGCAACAAATATTACAGCAGGTTCACAATATGGCTATTTATTGCTTTGGGTAATCGCTTTTTCTAATTTAATGGCAGTGTTAATTCAATCCTTGTCGGCAAAGCTTGGTATTGCGACAGGTAAAAATTTACCCGAAGTAGCACGTGAACATTTTTCTAAAAAAACGTCTATCTTTTTATGGATCCAGGCTGAATTGGTCATTATTGCAACAGACCTTGCAGAATTTATTGGTGCTGCATTAGGGCTATACTTGTTATTCAATATTCCAATGTTGCCTGCAGCGCTTATTACAGCAGTTGGTTCATTTGCTATTTTAGAATTGCAGCGCAGAGGCTTTAGAGCATTTGAAGCAGGCATTTCTGGCATGGTGCTTATCGTCGTATTAGCATTTGCATTCCAAACATTTTTAGCACAGCCAAATTGGGGCGAAGTAACAATGGGCATGTTCACACCGCGCTTTGAAGGAGTAGATTCTATTTTACTCGCAACAGGTATTTTAGGGGCAACTGTCATGCCACACGCTATTTACTTGCATTCTTCATTAACCCAAAATCGCATCGTTGGCCGAAATGATAAAGAGAAGAAACGGATTTTCCGTTTTGAGTTTATTGATATTATCATCGCGATGATTATTGCCGGTGCCATCAATATGAGTATGCTTGTTATTGCTGCAGCAGTATTCCATACACAAGGCGTAGTAGTTGAAGATTTAGATATCGCTTATAACGGATTAAAAGAGGCGCTTGGTCCGATGGCGGCAGTGTCCTTTGGCCTTGGCCTTCTCATTGCAGGTCTTGCTAGTTCTTCAGTTGGTACACTTGCAGGTGACGTTGTGATGCAAGGCTTTATTAGAAGAAAAATACCGCTCTATTTACGCCGCGCTGTTACAATGTTACCACCTCTGGTCATCATTGCATCCGGTGTGAACGCGACTTATGCGCTTGTCCTAAGTCAGGTTATTCTATCCTTTGGTATCGCATTTGCTCTTGTACCGCTTGTACTGTTTACAAGTAAGCGTGACATCATGGGAAGCCTAGTCAACCATCGTATTACAACTATATTAGGATGGATTGTCGTTGTGATTGTAGTTACTTTAAATGTTTATTTATTATGGCAAACAATACTTGGTTAAAAAATGCCAGACACAAAGACCTTAAATCTGGTTTTGTGTCTGGCATTTCTACATGTAAGAGGCTTACTCCATAACGTGTGGTTGATTTCCGTTCCGACTAGGCGCTTTGCCGCTGCCGCTACGCTTTCGCACAGTGTAACGTAGCGGCAGCCACAGAATGTTGGTCACGAAGGCATTATCACAGGACGTGATGCTTTTAGCCTTCGTTCCCCTATTGATGATCCCAAAGGAGTCGCCCAGTCGTAACGAAGATCAACTATTTATATGTCATAAGTTTTAGCAATTGTCACCCCTACTACAATGAGATATTTTTCACCCTTAAATATCTATCTTCTCAATGTTCCTAAATGATAAGTAGGCCACGCTTATACCGATAATCGCTAAAGTGATAGGTATAAAAATAATATCATATAAGGTGAAGTTACCCGAATTTGATGATACGACCGATACAATTAATATAGATGATACAATCGTTGCCGGAATGGAGTATTTTCTCATACCGAAATACAATGGTATTAATGCGATGCATGATGCAGAAACTGCATTCATGATCACAGCGGGAATTCGTTGTATGATGAGAGATACCGATAATGTATCTGGGAGCAATTGAAAACTCTCACTAACAGCACAAAAAATCGCTGTTATAAAAAGAGTCGATAAAATAATTGCACTAAAGGTAAAAAGAACAACTATAGCTAACTTTGAAGCAATTAGTTTTTTTCTATTGATCGGGTACATAAAGGCTACAGTGATCGTTTTATATTTAAATTCTCCAATAATAAACTTGGCGATTAACACACTAGCAAAAATAATAAATACTGCTCTTACAAATGAATCTATTATGCCTAATGCCGTCTGATAAGTTCTAAAATCTACATCTCCTTCTACTTTAGTGATAAATATAAGCATAAAAATAACAGCTAGTATTACAAAATTTGCGAAGACAGCTCGTTTTATATATGAACCAATATGATATTTTTTCATTTCTAAACGCATTAAATTAAGCACTAGTGACACCTCCATTGATTAACTTCAAGAAATAATCCTCTAATGAGCTTGTTTTTTTGCTAATGCCCTCAATTTCAATATCATGCTCAATCAATGTTTTAGATAGCACCTTTTGCGAAGCTGTCATTTCATAAATTCGAATACAATTGTCATCCACTAGTTTGAAATTAGTAATATTCAGTTTACTTTCTAAAATAAAGGCAGCCTTTTTACCATCATTAACAATCAATTCTATATAATTTGACTGACTACGATTGACAGCGTCCATAGATACTTCCTTCATTAATCTCCCATCCTTAATAACTCCAACTGTATCTGCCAACTGTTCAATTTCACCCAAAATGTGGCTAGAAATCATAATAGTAATGCCATACTCTTTACAAAGCATCTTGAATAACTCTCGAAGCTCTTTAATGCCGACTGGATCTAGCCCATTAATCGGTTCATCTAAAATAAGTAGTTCCGGCTTCGTAATAATTGCACGTGCAATACCCAAGCGTTGTTTCATTCCAAGGGAAAAGTCTTTTACACGTTTATTTTCGGTGTTTGTTAGTTTTACCAAATCTAGAACATGCGTAATTTCTTTCTTGTCATAATAGCCCATATATTCGCAATGTAATTCTAAAGTTTCCTTTGCCGTTAAATTTTCATAAAAAATTGGGTATTCAATAATCGTCCCCATCCTTTTCAGCACTTCGTATGAGCGGTCATTTAATTTCTCACCAAAGATTTCAATATCTCCACTCGTTGGCTTCGTAAGGTTTGTCAGCATTTTCATGACTGTCGTTTTTCCGGCACCATTAGGACCTAAAAAACCGTAGATCTCTCCTTTTTTCACATGCATAGTAACAGCAGAAACGACTTCTTTCCCCTCAAACACTTTCGTAAGCTGATTTGTCTTCACAATATATGTCATGTAAATCTCTCCCTTACATTTAACTATCCTTATTATAAAAAATGAAACTCTCTAATTTATTAATGGATTCTTACAAATTTCTTAAGCGCAGAAGAAAAGCCTGCAAAGCATTTTAAATGCTCTACAAGCACGGATGTTCAATACATCATTCGTTTTAAAGAAATCGTAAAAATGGTCTTCTCATATGGAATACTGGAAAGCTGGATGGAGCCATCCATTAATTCTACAAGACGTTTTGTAATCGTTAAGCCAAGTCCACTCCCTTGGAAGGATTTATTTCTAGAATCCTCAAGCGTATACATTCTTTCAAAAACATTATCGATATGATATTCGTCAATCCCTTTACCACGATCCCATACATCAATACAAATATTCGTATCATCAGTTCTTACTGTGAGTCCAATAATGTTTCCTGACGCCCCATAGGCAATCGCATTTGACAGTAAATTATTCAGAACCCTATCTAACGCTTCTTCATTGCCAAGTGCATACACGGCTATCTCTGGTATCTCTATATCAATCTCTAGTCCCATAGAGGTGACCATATCGTAAAATGATAAAATATTTTTCCGGCAAATTTCACTTACATTAATTTTCGTCAATGGATAATCTGTATCTCCAGCCTCCAATTTTGCCAGATCAAAAAATGTATGGATGATTTTTAATACTTCCAATGTTTTCGAATGAACACCAGTGAGTAACCGTTGCCGCTCCTCATCACTAAGTGTCTGATTAAGCTGCAGCATTTCCGTATAACCTAGTACAACTGTTAAAGGTGTTTTTAGATCATGTGAAATATTGGCCAACATCTTTTTCATGGAACTTTCCATTTTTCGATGCGTTACCAACACTTTTTGATTGTGGTCTAACAATGCATTCATCGCAATCAGTAACTGCTGTAATTCTTGATTAGCCGTCGATACTAAAACCTTTTCGTTCGATTGTTCGTCAATGATTATTTGTAGTTTTTGATGCATGTATTGAATCGTAGCGTCTTGTTGCTTTTTTGCTCTCACCTGAAAAATAATAATTCCTACGAGTAACACAATAATCAGTAATAGAAATATAATCATCATGATGTTTACCCTTCAAATTTATAGCCGATTCCCCAAAGCGTTTTAATATGCTTAGGATTGGATGGATCGTCTTCAATTTTTTCGCGCAACCTTCTTATATGTACATTAATAATATTTTCATCTCCATAGTAAGCATCATTCCAAATCAATTGATAAATTTGTTGCTTGGTAAAAACTCGATTACGATTTGTCACAAATAACTTTAAAATGGCAAATTCCTTTGACGTGAGCTTTACATTTTGCCCATTCTTCTCAACTGAAAAATTAACAAGGTCTATCGATAAGTCGTCTAGCTCTACTATATCTGTCTTATCCTCTACTTGACTGGAGTATTTTGTAGCTCTTCTAATCGCGGCTTTGACACGTGCCGAAAATTCCAGCATCGAAAACGGCTTGGCAATATAATCATCTGCCCCTAATCCTAACCCTAACGCTTTATCAACATCACTATCTTTGGCTGACATAATGATAATTGGAAGAGATGCTTGCTCTCGTATAATCTTTAAAACTTCTAATCCATTAAGCTTAGGTATCATAATATCCAAGATCACTAAATCAAAGGAATTGTTTAAACAATTTTGTAATGCTTCTTCTCCATTTACTGCAGAGGTGACAAGGAACCCCTCCATTGTTAAATAGCTTTCTACCATTTCACGAATGGCCTCGTCATCTTCTACTAGTAAAATATGCTTTTGCACGTGCATCCACCTCTCCCCGACAAAAATCCTGTTATTGATTGCCATTTATATAACAGTCTACCATATTCAATCAAACCACCAAAAGCAGGCAATAATTTTGAATACTAAAATTATTCATTAAAAAAACTGCCCTGCAAGCCATTTTCTATGGCTCACATGACAGTTTATTATTTATTAATCTACTTTTAAATCACATTGTTCAAGTGGAAGCATTTTTGTTTTATGCTTAATTTTATAGCCAAGCCATAACAGTAAGAACAGTGGAATACCGATATACGAGACAAGAACTCCGTACCAATCTACTGAACCACCCATAAAGGCATTGTAGTTTTGTCCAATAACAACAATCATACAAACCGTAAAGGCAAATAGTGGGCCGAATGGGAATAGCTTTGCTTTATACGGCAACAATTTCGGATCTAAGCCCTGTACGTCGAACGCTCGACGGAAACGGTAATGGCTAAATGCAATTCCTAGCCAAGCAATGAAGCCTGACATCCCAGAGGCATTTAGAAGCCACATGTAGACCACACCATCACCAAAGAATGAAGCTAAAAATGCTAGAGAGCCTACAGCTAAAGTCGCTAGTAATGCGTAAATTGGAATACCTCGACGGCTTAGTTTAGCGAAAAATTTCGGTGCATGTCCATCTACCGCTAATTGCCAAAGCATACGAGAAGATGCGTACAGCCCTGAATTCCCTGCTGACAGCATTGCCGTTAGAATGATAGCATTCATCAATGATGCAGCAAAAGCAATTCCTAAACGATCGAACACCAGTGTAAACGGTGAAACAGCGATATCTTCAGATAGCAAACGTGCGTCTGTAAACGGAATCAACAATCCAATTGCACCGATCGCTAAAATATAGAATAAAAGAATTCGCCAGAAAACGGACTTAACAGCTTTCGGAATATTTTTACCAGGATCATCTGTTTCACCTGCTGTTATTCCAAGTAATTCTGTTCCTTGGAACGAGAATCCCGCAGCTAAGAAAATACCAAATGTAGCAAGGAATCCACCGTGGAATGGTCCATCACTAATAAAGAAATTCGTAAAGCCTACCGGAGCGTTTCCTCCTAAAATCCCAAATATCATTAAGAAACTGATGATAATAAAAATGATTACAGTTACAACCTTTATCATGGCAAACCAATATTCACTTTCACCATAGCTTTTTACTGATAATAGATTGAACGTTAAAACGACAGCAATAAATAAAACAGTCCAAAGTGCTGATGAGCTATCTGGGAACCAATATTTCATAATTAATGATACAGCAGAAATTTCTGCCGCAATTGTAATTGCCCAGTTGTACCAATAGTTCCAACCAAGTGCAAAGCCTAGAGCTGGATCCACAAATTTTGTAGCATACGTGCTAAATGAGCCCGATGATGGCATATAGGCTGCCATTTCGCCTAAGCTCGTCATTAAAAAATACACCATGATACCGATTAATGCATAAGCAAGAAGTGCACCACCAGGGCCTGCTTGTGCAATGGCACCACCACTAGCTAAAAACAATCCTGTACCGATTGTACCGCCTAATGAAATCATTGTAATATGACGGCTTTTTAATTCTTTTTTCAGCTTTGGCGCTTTATGGCCGAGCTGATTGACTTTTATTTCACTCACAATTTAACTTCCTTCCTTTTAAGAGGCGAAAAAAATGCCATCACATGAACGGCAGTGATGGCTAAGTAAGTCCTCTGTTTCTTCAAAATGATAGCTCAACACGTTGTCCAAACGTGACAGTTCTGTTCCTTTCGGAGACAGCCCCAGCATGAGGTTTTCAAGTCCCCTCACACTTCGGCAGTATTTCCTTTCAACTAATATCTTAAATGCTTGTCATTTCCATTAGTATACTCTTAAATACCGCGACCTCTACCTCAATATAAACATGAGGCATATAATTATTAAATTTATGATGGGTTTTATTCTAACATACGACCTATGCCATTACAATAACTCGAGTAATATTCTATATTTTGTGAATTTTCCACTATTTTTATTATTGTGATAAAGTGGTATAGTGGTTCAATCATATTGGTTCTAACAGGGGGGATTTATTTGACTACTCATGAACATACCGATACTTATCCTAGCAGAAAAATTAGCTGGAAAGGTACAACCTTATTACTAGTGATTGGCGTAATTTGTATTGCCTCGACATTACGGATGCCGCTAACAGTTGTTGGACCTATTATTTCCTTTATCCGTGAAGACCTCGGCATATCCTATGCACTAGCGGGCTTTCTAACAACAATCCCATTGTTAGCATTTGCAATCATTTCTCCATTCGTACCGATTGTCGCACGTAAAATCGGGCTAGAACTAACATTATTTTTCTCAACTATTCTTTTGGCGTTAGGGATTGTAATACGCTCCCTCGGCACAACTAGTTTGCTCGTATTTGGTACTGCGCTAATTGGTATAGCCATTTCATTCGGTAATGTACTTATTCCAGGATTACTTAAATTGAAGTTTCCCTTTCATGTAGGTTTACTAATGGCTTTTTTCACAATGTCGATGAATTTGACAGCTGGACTCGGTGCTGGCATTAGCTATCCTGTTGCCCATTCATCACTTGGCTGGCAAGGTGCACTGGCAGTCGCTCTTGTTCTCGTGGCGTTAACCATTTTAATATGGATTCCACAGTTGAAATTTAATAAGCCTGAGCCTAATGTTAAAACTACAAAAGAGCGTACACCTTTATGGAAATCACCTGTTACTTGGGCAGTAGCCGGAGCAATGGGATTTCAATCATTATTATTCTATACAACTGCTGCTTGGATCCCTGAAATATTCATAGCACAAGGATTAGCTGCAGATCGTGCAGGATGGATGTTTTCCATCATGCAATTTTCACAAGTCCCAATGGCTTTAGCGGTGCCAATTATCGCTAGTAAAATGACATCTCAACGACCTCTCGTATTAATGTTTACGGCATTTTACTTAATTGGCTTTATCGGACTAGTGATGGAATGGACAAATCTCGCTATACTTTGGATGGTGCTACTAGGCTTAGCCGGAGGAGCTTCATTCTCATTAGCGATGATGTTCTTTACATTACGTACCCGCACCGCTTTTGAGGCAGCTGATTTATCAGGTTTTGCACAATCATTAGGGTATTTATTAGCCGCAATCGGTCCAATCTTATTTGGTTATTTGCATGATTTATTCGGAGGCTGGAATACGGCTGGTTGGTTATTTGTTGTCGTAGTATTGATACTCTTCTTATGTTCATTTAGGGCTTCTAAAAATGAATATATAAATTAAAAAAGGTAGCTCATGATCTTATTTCAGCGGGTGTTTGGCCACCCGCCGAATTTGAGCTACCTTTCTCTATTAGTAAGCTGGTTTCTGATAAAAATAGTTCGGTGTATTGTAAACATTAGCATAAGGCTTGTGATAAATATGAGTTGTAGCTGGCGAAAGAGGTGGAATCAACCATGTCCAATTGCCTGTAACCTCGCGATTTGCTACTGCTTCTGCTTCCTCAAACAATTTAAATTGCTGTGCAGCTGTATGATGATCGACAATGCTCACACCATCATCTTTAAAGGAATGTAGAACTGCCATATTTAGCTCAATTAATGCTCGGTCACGCCATAGAGAAGCCTGTTTAGCTGTATCAAGGTTAAAAATTTCTGCTATAGCAGGTAGCATATTATAGCGCTCATGATCTGCTAAATTACGTGCCCCGATTTCTGTACCCATATACCAACCATTGAATGGAGCTGCCTCAAAGTCGATACCTGCCATTTGGAAGCGCATGCTCGAAATAATCGGCACTGCATACCATTTTAATCCTAGCTTTTCTACTTGAGAAGATTCTGGGTGGCGAATCGGTACCTCTAGTACATATTCGTCAGGGATTATAAACACTTGTGGCTCTCTATCATCCACCTGTACGACAAGTGGAAGCACATCAAATGCTGTTCTCTCACCTTGCCAGCCAAGTGATTCACATACTTTTGTAAACGCAACGGAATGCGAATCACCAACGATTCCAGATTCCGTTTCATAGCCTGCATAGCGGATTAGCTGATGATTCCATATACGAACTCGTCCTGGTGCAAATATCGTTATTGTCGGACGAATTTTCCCATCATTTGTTGCGTATTGAATATGTTTAAGCAAAGCATTGAAGATATCCTCTTCATGTGAAAGACCACGGGCATCAACAACATGCAACGATTGCCAAAACAGTCGACCAATACACTTATTACTATTACGCCACGCCACTCGTGCACCAAAGATTAATTCTTCTGTTGTCGGTATATATTCTCCAGCTGTTTTAATATGCTGTAATTTATTTTCTAGCCATGTTTTTGACTCGTTTTGCTCTACTTGATAAAGTTCTAAAAACCGTTGTACTTCGTGTAAATTCATATCGAACTCCTCCATCTATCCCCATATTAGAGGAATGGAACTATTATCACCACGAAAAAATCTGCAAGAAAACATACATATTTTATATATGAAATACTTTGTTCAATATTTCTTATCAATTTTGGGATTAGGGCAAAGAAAGACACATTCCCTTCAAGTAGCTATTATGAGAATTTCGGGGGGGATTATAGAGGACAAAACCTTTTGTATGTAGAAATTGATTATACAAGAGGTATCTTTAGTTGCATAACCAATTTTGTGCATCATTTTTAAGCCCTTCGCAATACTTAGGAATAGACGTTATTACACGTCCATTAGAAATAAAACGTCCATAACGAAGGGTGATCCTTTTTAGCTTATAGTTGGCATAAAAAAAGCATGTTACACGAATGTGCAACATGCTTGATGACCCCTACGGGATTCGAACCCGTGTTACCGCCGTGAAAGGGCGGTGTCTTAACCACTTGACCAAGGGGCCGTGGCTCCGAAGGCAGGACTCGAACCTGCGACAACCTGATTAACAGTCAGGTGCTACTACCAACTGAGCTACTTCGGAATAATGGTGGGCCTAAATGGACTCGAACCATCGACCTCACGCTTATCAGG
>Ga0102589_1001700_pt1 | contig 28422 bp, 30 predicted proteins | sample AraplaMF_Col_mLB_FD_76858 | JGI IMG/M metagenome (GOLD analysis project Ga0102589, IMG submission 76858) | Arabidopsis root microbial communities from the University of North Carolina, USA - plate scrape MF_Col_mLB | ecosystem: Host-associated > Plants > Roots > Endosphere | place: USA...
CACCATCCCTATTAACTTATCAAGTAGAGTATGTGGCAAACGGATCTGTACCAAAAGGAGCAGAAAGCCTGTATCTTGTTATTTGTTATAATAACCTTGGAGTAAGTTCAGCTTCTATAGGTAGGGAAAAGAGCGGTTATAATCAACCTGAAATGGAAGGAAAATACGCATACCTCAAACCAGATCTAATTAAAGATGAAGCTGCTCTCAAGAATCTCACAGAGGTTCAATCCAAGCAAGATATCAAGCCAGAATATATTGTACAATAGTACCTGTTATTCTAGAAATATCCTAACTTCTTTTTGGTCGTGTGCCCCTTAATAATGTGTAACTTCCACTTTAGTCGACATAGCTTATTGAGGGTTTTACCGTAACATCGGTTCTTCTATGTTGTAGTAGATGAGGTCATATATCGTACAAAAAAAGAATAGATCAAGCACATAATCTCTACTTGTATCTATTCTCCTCATTTCCTCTCTTATAAAAACTATAATATTATATAAAAGATGTTGTCTTAATCAAGAATATCCTGGTTTTTATATTACTTAATAAACACTTGGGAATCCTATCTTTGAAAATCATTTCATTCTTTCGGTTCAATCATTTTCTTCGGATCTACAATTTCATCAAATTGATCCTCTGTTAATAAACCTGATTGCAGTGCTGCTTCTTTTAATGTTAATCCCTCTTTATGTGCATATTTTGCAATTTTCGCTGCATTTTCATAACCGATATGCGGATTTAATGCCGTTACAAGCATTAACGAATTATTTAAGTGCCGCCTAGTTATTTCTTCATTCGCTTCAATACCGACTGCACAGTTATCATGAAACGAAACAATCGCGTCTGCTAATAATCGAGCGGATTGCAAGAAATTGTAAGCAATGACCGGTTTAAAGACGTTTAATTCAAAGTTCCCTTGACTTGCCGCAAAGCCGATCGTTGCATCATTTCCCATAACTTGCGCTGTGACCATCGTTAACGCTTCACTTTGCGTTGGATTTACTTTTCCTGGCATAATCGAGCTCCCTGGCTCATTTGCTGGAATCGTAATCTCCCCAAGGCCACTGCGCGGTCCGCTTGCGAGCCAACGGACATCGTTTGCAATTTTCATTACATCAGCTGCTAACGCTTTTAACGCCCCGTGCGTATAAACAACTTCATCATGGCTTGTTAACGCATGGAATTTATTTGGAGCTGATACGAATTGTTTTCCTGTAAAGTTACTAATTTCTTTTGCAACCATATCGCCGAATTTGGGATGAGCATTAATCCCCGTTCCAACCGCAGTCCCACCAATTGCGAGCTCTTTCATATAAGTACTGCTTTCTCTTATCATCCGCTCCGTCTTTTCAAGCATGCGATGCCAACCGCTCACTTCTTGTCCTAACGTTAACGGCGTTGCATCTTGCAAATGAGTACGACCAATTTTAATAATATGAGAGAACTCGTTTACTTTTTCTTGTAACGTTTCTTTTAATTTAGCTACTGCTGGTAATACTTGTTCTTCTACAGCTATCAAACATGCAATATGAAGTGCTGTTGGAAATGTATCATTTGAACTTTGAGACATGTTTACATCATCGTTCGGATGAATATGTAGATTTAGCCCTTTTTCTCGTAAAATTTGATTTCCGCGATTTGCTATCACTTCATTTACATTCATATTTGACTGTGTCCCACTTCCTGTCTGCCAAACAACAAGTGGAAAATGATCATCCCATTTTCCTGATAAAATTTCATCAACCGCCTCTACAATTGTACTCGCCTTTTCATCTGCTAGCTTTCCTAACTTTTGATTACTAAGCGCTGCACTTTTCTTTAAAATTGCAAATGCCCGAACAATTTCAAGTGGCATTTTCTCTGTTCCAATCGGAAAGTTCTCCTTACTACGCTGCGTTTGTGCTGCCCATAATTTATCAGCTGGAACTTTCATTTCTCCTAATGTATCTCTTTCAATTCTATACTCCATGTTTTCATCCCCTTAGAATTAAATGCCTTCCTTTTCATTTTATCGAAAACACTACAAATAACAAATATTACCACTAAAAACACAAAAAAAATCATCCTCACGCTATTAGCGAAAGGATGATTTCCCCCATACTATGATACTTGCTTTGCTTTCTCTGCATCATCTACATACCAAATAAATTTACCTGTATATCCGTAAATAACAGCGAGCGCTAGTGATACAAAGCTCAGCCACATAAATGGTAGATAAGCTAACGTTGATACGCCTAGGATACCTGCCATAAAGATACCGTTATCAGACCATGGAACCATCCCTGATGTGAGTGTTCCACCTACTTCTGAGTTACGCGCTAAAATGCGGCGATCTAATTTTAATTTATCATAGCTTTCTTCCATAATTTTTGGTGTTAAAATTAACGATACATACATAGCACAGCCAAATACGTTTGCTAGAAATGCAACAATTAACGTCGAAAGTGTTACATTTCCTGCAGATGTTAATTTTTTCTCAAACTTCGAAACAATAACTTTTAAAACGCCAAGCTTTTCTAGTAAACCACCAAAACCGAGTCCGAAAATAATAACAGCAACAGAACTGAGCATTCCTTCAATTCCGCCGCGATTTAGTAATTTATCAATAAAGTCGATACCGGAATCAATAGAAAAACCTTTGTAAGCTGTGCCAATCGCATCTCCAAAAGGCATTCCTTGGAACACAGCTGCCCAGATTGCACCAAGAAGAGCTCCCATTGCAATTGTAGGCATAGATGGACGTTTCATCGCTAAAAGGATAATGACAACGACCGCTGGAACGAGCATCCAAATGTGAATATCAAACTGCTTTAATAAAGATGCCTTTAAAAAATCTACTTTTTCTAAATCTACATTCTCCCCGCCATATATCCAGCCCGCAACTGTAAACATAATACCTGTAATAATATAAGCTGGAATATCTAAATACAACATCGCACGAACGTGTGCAATAACATCTACTTTCGCCATAGAAGCTGCAAGTACAGTGCTATCAGATAATGGTGATAATTTATCTCCGAAATACGCACCGGACAGCACTGCACCAGCTACAAGCGGAAGTGGTAATCCAAGTCCTTCTCCGATTGCCATCATGGCAATACCAGCTGTACCTACCGTCCCCCAAGAAGTACCAGTCGCGATAGATGTTATCGAGCAAATAATTAATGTTGCTAATAGAAAGATACTTGGGTGAATAAATTCTAAACCATAATAAATTAGTGTTGGCACAACACCGCCAGCAATCCAAGTTCCAATAAGAGCTCCAACCGCTACTAATATTAAAATTGCTTCAAGTCCATTCGAAATTCCTTTTGTAATTGCATCTTGTAATTCTTGATAACGAAACCCAAGTCTTAATCCAAGCGCAATGACAAGAAACCATGAAATAAATAACGCAAGCTGAATCGGTAAATTAAAAGTTGTCTGAAATGAAAAGACAACGCCTAAAAATAATAGCAAAAGAATGATGATTTCTATCATCGATGGTAATCTTACACTTTTCAAATTTCTTCTCTCCTTATGAAGTAATAACATGATGCATGTCGTATAGTTACCTATACATAAACATAACTAGGTAAAATATAAATATTCAAACTATTCCGATTTGTTTTTTTAGTATAATAAATACACGACCTTTTTTATTTTAAAAGTAGAGCCCATTTTTCGCAATGATAATTTTAAAAAATACAATATTTTTTCTTATTTTACTTATATTCAATCCAAGTCATCAAAAAAAGCTATTTAAAAATAACTTCTTTTTGTATTGCCAACTCACATAAGTATGTATAATATTTTTAAATTTACATTTACAGATAACCAATAACCGAAAACGTTATTTATAACAACGACAATTCAATCCATGTCATAAATTACTGTTTTCCCTTAGGAATTGTATAATTTGTCTTTGATGATGGTTATCGTGGTCTGTAAATTCCTTAACAATATATATAAGTGAATAAGGTGTTCCAGTATGTGGACAATGAGTTACACCGTTTGCAGTTAATGGTTTTATTAACTTTTCGGTTGGCAGTTCGTTAAGTTCTTTCACAAGTAGTTCCCTTATATCTTTTGCTTCTTCAAGAAGCTTTGATTGTGATATGCCTGATTTTGCGTAGTTTGATGCCTTTTTATTATGTTTGTAAAAATCAGGAAACTCCATTCCCTTTTCATTTTGTACAGATGGAAGGACTTCTGTTAATAGATGATTATCCCACTTCATAATATGTGCTATTATCTCACTTACAGACCATTTCCCTTCAGCTGTTGGTTTAAACCATACTGTTTCATCGATTTCTTCTAAAGTGATTAACCAAGATGAATAATGATTAAAATGACTAATTATATTTTTTATCTCACTCAAATTAACCCCTCTTTTCAAAATTAATTTCATATAATTATAACATAAAACGAACGTATATTCGCTAAAAGTTGCAAAAATAACAATCTTTGAGAAAAAGACTAAAAATAAAATGACTTTATTACTCACACATCTTCTTTACTTCTCTCTCATTCGTGAATAACCCCTCCTTATCCACCTTAGAAGTGCACCCCAATTGTTAGACACAGTCTAACAATTGGGGTGCACTTCTTTCCTTGAGAAAGGGGAATTCTTTTGGAAATATGTTAAATAAGATCTTACTGCCCGCAAATAACGAGATAAAAATTCCCGATAAAAAAACTGCTGAGAATCTTTTCTCAACAGTTCTTTTATCCAACAATTCTTTCTTTTTGCTGTTCTTTTTTCTCTGAAAGTAATGCATACGGTGTACACATATATGTCATCGCAACTGGATCATACACAACACGCGCTTTCACACCAAACACTGTTTCAAACAACTCATCATTTAAAATCTCATTTGGTGCTCCTTCCATTACTTTATCTCCATCTTTAATCGCAACAATGTGATGCGCATATTTAGCTGCATGATTTAAATCATGTACAACCATAACAACCGTTCGATTTTCTTCTTCATTTAACTTTTTCAATAACTCTAATACTTCTAACTGGTGGGCCATATCCAAGTACGTAGTCGGTTCATCTAATAATAATAATTCCGTATCTTGCGCAAGTGCCATCGCAATCCAAACGCGCTGACGCTGTCCGCCTGACAATTCATCTAATGTACGATCTGTAAATTGATTCATTCCAGTTACTTCAAGTGCCCAGTTTACCATTTCATAGTCTTTATCCGTTCGCTTTCCAAGCAAACGCTGATGCGGATAACGTCCATGCCAAACGAGACCTTCTACCGTTAATCCTTCGGGTGCTGTCGGTGATTGTGGTAAAATTGCCAATTTCTTTGATACTTCTTTTGTTGGCATCGTATGAATTGCTTTACCATCTAAATATACGTGACCCTTAGTTGGTTGCAGTAGCCGTGCTAACGATTTTAAAATCGTTGACTTTCCGCATCCATTTCGGCCAACAAGTGCCGTAATTTTCCCTTCTGGAATATATAGATCGAGATGATTAATAATCGTTTGATTTCCATACGTAAGTTCCAGTTGTTCCGTATGTAAACTAGTCATCTTGTTCACTCCTTATTTTTTTATAGGAGACTATGTTCCTTTTCTAATGACGAGTAAATATATAAAATATGGTGCGCCAATGAGTGCTGTAATAATACCAGCTGGTATTTCAATTGGCGGGATAATAATCCTTCCTACCATATCTGCCCCCGTAACGAGTAATGCACCGAGTAATGCTGAAATTGGTAAGAACAATCTACTATCCGATCCAACAAGTAGACGCGCCGCATGTGGGATAACAAGCCCCACAAAACTAATTGTCCCCGCTACTGCTACTGAACTTGCAGCTAAAGCAACAGCTACGCCGATCAGCACAAGACGAACAACATTGATACGCATACCTAACCCCTTTACTGTTTCTTCATTTAATAATAAAAGGTTAATTTGCTTATAACTTATAAATGTAATAGCCGCTCCAATTATTGTCCATGGCCATAGCATATCAACATGTTCCCAAGATCTTGCATATAAACTTCCCTTTAGCCATACAAGAGCTTGTGAGGAATCAACCGCAAATTTCACAATAATAAATGTAATAAGAGCCTGTAAACCCGTAGAAATAGCAACTCCGCAAAGTGCAAGACGTTCCGGTTCTACTCCTCCCTTTTGATACGATAATACATACACTAGCAAACTCGCAATCATTGCCCCGGCAAATGCAGCAATAGGGAGCATAATTGCTGGTACACTTGGAAACATAAGGAGCATAATAACAGCTGCTAATCCTCCACCAGCAGAAACTCCAATAATATCAGGTGCTGCAAGCGGATTTCGTGTTACACTTTGTAAAATCGATCCAGATAAGGCCATGTTAACTCCAACTAAAATCGCTATAATAAGCCGCGGCAAACGATATTTTAGTACAACACCTTCTCCTCTCATCAGTCCTTCTATAATCTCAGCAAGTGGTGTTGGTACAGCCCCAAGCCGCAAACTTAGCAAAGAAAGCGCAATTAGCAATATAAATCCTACTATTATAACAATTGTAAACCGGCCGAACTTCTTCATTTCACAGCACCTCGCTTCCTTCTCATTAAATAAATGAAGAATGGTGTACCTAATAGTGCTGTTATAACACCAACAGGCGTCTCTGCTGGATAAGACACCCACTGCGCTGCAAAATCTGCGATGACAAGAAGATTAGCGCCGAGCAATGCTGAAAATGGTAAAATAATTCGATAATCTTGACCAATTAGTTTTCTTGCAATATGCGGAACTATGAGTCCGATAAAACCAATCGGTCCAGCTACCGCAACTGCACTACCGACAAGAAGAACAACGAAAAACGCAAATACTCTCCGAATCAAAAGTACATTTACACCAAGTCCACGCGCTGTCTCTTCACCAAGTGATAAAATATTTAATTGATTTGCTAGAAAAAAAACAAAAACCATAACAGGTACTGCCGATACTACCATCATTTTTATATCTTGCCAATTTGCCCCTGATAACTTTCCAGCCATCCAATATAAAATTTCTGTTAATTGTGTTTCGTATAACAAAATCGCTCCTGTCGTTAATGATCCAAGAAATAGACTCACTGCAATGCCAGCAAGTACAAGACGTGAAGGCGTATATTCACCACGAAATGCTAATGAATAAATCACACTCCCACCTGCAGCAGCCCCGAGAAATGCTGCTAGTAAAATAACGAAACTCGTATCCTTCTCTCCAAAAATTAAAAGGGCAATGACAACAAAACAAGAAGCTCCTTGATTGATTCCCATATTTTCTGGATCAGATAACGGATTTCGCGTAATCCCTTGTAAGAGACATCCGGCAACAGCTAATGCCGCGCCAAGTAAAGCGCCTAGCACGACACGTGGTACACGTACTTGCCAAACTGTATAGTAAATTAAATTTTTCGTATCCGTTGCAAATACTTCTGTTATGTTATGAAATGATAATCCTTTTACACGAAATAATGCAGAGAGAGCTCCAACCATTATTAATAGTAGAAAAAAGAAAATAAATTGCAAAGTAGAAGAAGCATACGGGTGTAACGCCCGTCTGCTTCTAGTTTGTGAATGATACAAAGTCTCCAACTCCTTATTTAGAAGACTGACCTGTTAATGCTGGAAGTGCCTCATCTAAAATTTTATTTGCTGCAATTGGACCGCGTCCACGTGCCCAAAGATTACGGTCAACATCAATTACATGCTTTTCTTTCACTGCTTTTAAGTTATTGTATAGCGGATTATTTTTAAACTTCTCTACGTTTTCTCCATATAAGAAGATATAGTCTGGATTGATTTCATTTAGACGTTCCATCGTAATTTTAGCAATTTCTGCTTTACCTTCTGTTTTTTCTTTTTTACCTTCATATGCGTACTTCACGCCAACATCTGTCATTAACGAACCAATAAATGAATCTTTAATCCATACAGAAAATTCATCATCAAAAGCACCAATTACAAGTACCGTTGGATTTCCTGTTACTTTCTCTTTTGCTTTTGAAATTTTATCTTGTAATTCTGTACGAATCTTTTTCGCTTGTTCTTCTTTTCCAACTGCTTTAGCAATCGTATCCATATTTTTCATTACTTCTTCATAGCTGTTATCATCGAATGCAATTGTTGGAGCAATATCTTTTAATTCTTTTTGAATCATATTGTGACGATCTTTACTAGCAATAATTAACTCTGGTTTCACAGATGAAATAACTTCTAAGTTCGGTGCTTTTCGCTCCCCAACATCTTTAACTTTTGATGCTTTATCTTGTAAATATTCTGGAATTTTCGTTTTTCCTACTCCAGCATTTGCAACTGGTGTAACACCTAAATCTACTAATGTATCAATAAATGAAAAGTCAAGAGTTACTATATTTTTTGGTGTTTCTTTTAACTCCGTTTCTCCCCACTCATGTTTAATTTTTACTGATTCTGCTTGATTTTTTGCTTCTGCTTTATCTTCTTTTTTAACTGTTTCTTTTGCTCCTCCACTGCATCCAGCAAGCGCCCCCACCGCTAATGACATAGCTACAAGTAAAGTACTCATTTTTTTCCTATTCATTATGTAATCCCCCATACCAGCAATATTGATAATCATTTTCATTTAATATGATAGCATAATTTTAGAAATTGTCTATCATTTTCTCCTAAAAAAATGTTTTTTGAAATGATTTATAGATAATACTCTGATGTGATCTTTATTTTATAAAACAAGCGCTTTTTGCAGCACTTCATCATACACATATTGTTTTCGTACAAGTGAAGAAACCATACCGCTTTGCAATGCACTATACGCCGGAACAAATGTCATTTTGTCCCCTATGCTGCGCGGTGTACTATCCGTTATATCAACAATTAAATGATCACTGCTTCCACCAAGAATTTCGATATTCTTATCAAAAGCTCGTAAACCGTTAATATCAAGATCCTGTTTTCCTATCGCAACAATTGCCCGTAGTCGCTCTCCTTTATCTTCAAAACACGGAACTTGGCCAAACGCATCTCTTCCAATGACTCCCCTTGGCATCGATGGCTTCCTTTTTATTTCGATGATTTCTGCTTCAATTGAAAATACATCTTGATACATAAAGGGAATATTTTTTCCATAAGCTGTTTCTTTTCCTAGAAAAATAGCTTCTCCAATCCGTAGAGAATTGACCCGTCCAATATGTCGTTTTTGCATAATTAGTGGTAACGAACTTGAATTACCTCCTGAGATAAACCGAAGTTGTGCGCCTATTTTCTTTTCTACTAAATTTGCTAATTGCGTTAGTTCTTGCAAAGAACTCTCAGTTGGAATCACACCACTAAAGCAAGTAAAGTTTGCTCCAATACCATCGAGTGCAATTCCAGGTATATTCGATACTCTTTGCGCTGCTTCTATCACTTGATGCGGCATCATTCCTTCGCGAAGATCACCTAAATCAACCATTAAAATGACACGATGTACTTTTCCATATGTTCTCGCTGCTCTTCCTAACGCTTCTATAATACTTAGTTCAGAATTCAAACTAATATCCGCACAAAGCACCGTTTCTTCTACTTCTGACAAAGCTGGCGTACGAATTAATAAGAGCTCCGCTTCTTTTCCGACAATAGAACGAATGTGATGAAGATGCTGCAATCTAGAATCAGCAAATCTTATATACTTTGCCTCTTGAAGCGTTTCAATTACCTCTTTCGCAGCGCCAATCCCTTTTGTCACTGGAAAACACATTAAATTTGAGCGCTCACATAATTGCTTCATCATCATCGCATTATGCTTTAATTTGGAAAGGTTTACTTTCATAATAGGCATCATGTTTCTTCCTCCTACTACATACAAAGTGGATTATGAAACTTTGTATACAAATAAGATTTCGCTTGATCTTGTATTCGCATTGAAAACAATGCTTTTGTTTCAATTTGCGCTGCGAAGATAGCTGCTTTTTGCTCTTCTGTTGCATCTTCCATATACTCCTTTACAATCGCAGCAATAATTCTCCATAATTCTTTTTCCTGTATGTCGTCTATCGCACGAGCTAACGTAAATAACACATCACCAAAGTGGTTTTGTAATACGGAATGAATAAACTTGTTATAAACTTCATTTCTATCATCTGTAAATACAACTGCTTCTTTCAAATTCGTAATATCTACTACTCTCGCTAATGTCTTCTTATGAATTCGCACGCCTCCTAAATCACGTACAAAAATACGCTGAATTTCTCCTTTCTTTGTAACAATAATAGAGTTCTGCATATGTCCTTCTAATGCAATTCCATATTGTAAAACAAGCTGTAGTAAAGGAATCATAACTTTCTCTGTATAATGAGCAACGTAATGAAATACCTCTTTTTTGCTAATCGTTTCTGTTCCAAAATATGTGCGCATAATATCTACAATCACTGGTTCATCTTCTTTTAACGGATTACTTGCGGTTAAACTAGCTCCAACCCATAGTAATTCTCCTTCTTGCTTATATACATGTGGACTTTCTCGTAAAACAAATGCGAGATTCCTTCCTAGATGAACATCATTATTTTTTGTAAAAGTGGCTCCAACTCGTTCACGAACAACTACTACTGATTGTGATAACTCTTTCTCATTTGCGTAAATCGTATCAAACAGTGAAGAAAGAATCGGTCCGTTTACCGTTATTTCTGGTGATACCGTTCTAACTGCACTCGTAGCTTGTGCGCGTACTGGAAGCTTTACATGGTACGGCAATTCTAGTAGATTCATCGTTCGAAATGAAAGCGTCGCCCGGGACGAAAGTTGATATGGCATCGGAATGATACGCCCTTCCTCTAAATCAGTCTCATACTCCTTCGTTAACACATGTTCATATTGCCACGGATGAACAAGAAATGGATAATAGTCCTCCATTTGTTTTCTTTGATTTACTAGTGTTTCATATGCTGTTTCATATAAGTCTGGCATAACTTCATATAATAATGCTTTTTCAAAACGATCTCCTGTAACTGCTGCTACATCCTTATGAACAAGTAATACATGTAATGGAACAATTTGTTCAAATTCAGGCGCAAAGCGCTTTACTTCTTCTTTCGATAAACCTAGTTTCGTCTTTGTTGAAGGGTGCAGTGGATGTCCTTCAATCACTAATGACTCTGTATATGATAATTCATCAAATGACGTACATTTTTTTAATTCTTCAAAGAACTGGTATAAATTATTCGGTTTGTATTTCGCAAAAAACATCATGTTTGTTTCGAGTTGTTGGTTTACCCATTCTTGTTTTTGTTCCCATGCCTCATATGCTAGTGCTAAGTTCTCAACGCTATTCAATAATTCTTTCTGCAGAGCATCTGAAACATGAAGCTGAAAGAATGGTGCTACCTCCTCAAAAAATGCTTGTAATGAATCAATCCATCTCACATGCCCTCTTACTTTAAAGCGAATTGGGAAAGCAAATTCGTATCGTTCAAACGCCCCTTCTTGTTGCACTTCTAGTAATAATTCTGCCTCATTCATACAATCTATAATTTCAATACCATGCTCATGCTTTAGCACAGCACAACCTTCTAATACATTTTTCTCACGAATTAACGCATTACAAAAACGATTTAAAATACGATATTCTGCTTGTACTCGATTAATTTGTTTACTTTGAATGGACAACATTCTTCACCTTCCTGTTTTGTTTTTTCACTTTTATATATTGAAATGCAAATGGAATCATACATAAAATCCCCATCATTACAAATGTTTCAGTAATACCCACATATTCAATTGCATAACTTACAACGATTGAACCGAGCGGAATCATTCCTCGGTCCATTAATACAACACTAAGCATGAGACCTCGTTCTTCTTCACGAACATTGTTTTGAAAATAGACACGATTACTAGAACGTAACAACTGTCCAAAAAGACCGATAGAGAATAGTAGTATAAAAAACATAAATATATTACTAATAATAAGAAGCGCTATACTAATAGAAAACAAAAGTAAACTCATGTAATAAATCTTAACTTCTGAAATATACTCTAATATTCTCGGAAGAATAATCGTTGCTATAATCGCACCAATTGCTGCCGCAGACATCGCAATGCCAAACACTTCCGCTTTTCCAGTAAATTGATGAGAAACAAGGACAGGCAATACAGTCGTATACGAAAAGCCAAAAGCCATTGTAATCATTGATGTAATAAAAATATTTTTTCCCATATGATCATGAGAAAAATATTGAACAATTTGTTCCCAGCTTGCTTTTTTCTTTTCTTTTCGTTTTTTCATCGTCCGATCTTTCATTGGTAATACGAGAATGAAAGCAATAAGTGAACAAATTGCCTGCATCACAAATGTCAGCTCAATATGTCCTCCTGCAATTAAAAATCCAGCTACAGCAGGCCCTGTTGAACGGCAAACATTCATCACAAATGAATTCATAGATATTAATTTACTAATTTGATTGTTCGTATCAATGTCCGAAAGTAGTGTATTCCGATTTGGTGTTTCTAATGCACTTATTACTCCTCTCACAAATGAAAAAAGAAGAAAAATAAAAAAAGAAGGAGTAATAAGCACAACATAAATAGCAAGTAGAGTTGTAACCACTAGCCCCCAGAATGAATAAGACTTCATTAACTTCATACGTGGATACAGATCACAAAGCTTCCCTGCATATACACTAAACAATGCAATAGGAATCAGCCTTACAAAGTTAATCCACCCTAAATATGTAGCACTCTGATACAGGTCATAGACGTACCAATTGATCGCAGTCATTCCAAGCCAATTCCCCATAAATAAGAAAAATGAACTACTAAAAAATAGTTTACGAATAAAAACCACCCCGAAATTTTTTGTTGCATTTTCACATGCACTCTTTATAATTGATATTGATTATCATTATCTATGTAAAATACTATAAAATATTCTTTTTTATCTGTAAAGATAGAAAAACTTGAGAAAGGTGGTTTCTATGCAACTCAATACAATTCAAACATTAGAATTAGAGGAACAAAACTTGCTTTCTTTTTTACAACAACATCACGCACCACTACATGAAACCTATCAACAAATGATTCAAAAAGGACGAGCTGGTATACTGGAACGATTACTCTCATCCTTCATACGTGAAAATATATGTAGTATGACAGAGACTGGGATTTTGCTTCGCAAACATAAAGGAATGTTTTCTTCATTTTCAGAACGGTATTGCCCAGATTATTTACTAGATTATATAAATACTCACACTCATCAATTTGACGAGTTTTCAATGATACAAGGGCTATATTTCAAGAAGCAAAACGCATACCTGCTTATACCGATTCGACACATATATGCTTTTGAACGACGAGTTATCAGTGGACCATATATTCTCGTATCATCATCAAATGAAAAAGAAATTACGCATCCGAATGAAGTATTGGCTTTGCTCATGCAAGAAGATTGGCAAGGATCTCCTACTTATTTTCATATGTTTGAAGACGATGTTACAAATAGCGCTGCTAATTTAGCACTTGCTTATACATTTCATGAACAAATTGAAAATACTTCAACGCTACAAGCTGCTACTCAGGCACGAGATTCTTATGCCTTTTTCGAACAGCTCGTTATAGAAGGACACCCTTGTCACCCTGGTGCCAAAATGAGGAAGGGCTTAAGCCCAGAAGAAACATTAGCTTATTCAGCGGAGTTTAAAAATATCATTCCACTCTGCTTTGTCGCTGTACACCAAAATTACATAAGCTCAGCTTTTATGGAAGAACAAAATTGGAATGCAGTATTATTCTCTTTTGAACCTGCACTTCAAGTAGAAGCCGAACTAAAGCTTGGTGATAAACTAGACGACTATATCCTATTACCAATTCACCCTTGGCAAGCTACTCATACGTTACGTGAAATTTATAGCACTGAACTTGAAAAACAAATGATTATTTTATTGGATTATAAAGCAAAATATTTGGCGGGGATGTCATTTCGGACGATCTTTCCTGCAAAGTATGATACGATTAGACCCCATTATAAACTAACAACAAATATTCATTTAACCGGGGAAGTACGAACATTATCAGAACAAACAATTCATAACGGACCAATTATGAGCACCATTTTAAAACAAATTGTTACGCAAGATAAAATGATTGATGGAAATCGTTTTGTTCCCATTATGGAGCGAGCTGGCGTTCATTTTCTTCATCCAAATGACATAGGCGAAGAATACCAAACATTACGGAGTGAAAACCTCGCTTGCGTCATTCGTGATAATATTCATGCTTATGTGAATCAAGATGAATGGGCTATCGTCGGATCTGCTCTTGTCGCTTCTGTGCACGGTACAAATAAACCAGTCATAATAGAACTAATTGAATTATACAAAGAGAACTATGACCTATCATTACAAGATGCGGTTGTTCAATTCATAGAGAAATATGTAACAAATGCCCTTACCGGTTTTATCCCGCTAATGGTAAAATACGGAATCGGTTTAGAGGGTCACCTGCAAAACACAGTTCCTGTCTTTAAAAAAGATGGGACACCGGATCGACTACTCGTACGTGACTGGGAAGGTATTCGTGTTCATCGCAACCGTTTACAAAATGCAGGATTTGATTTGAACATGTTTCATCACAAATCAAGAATTTTAGTAGATGATGAGAAAAGTATGCGGAATAAAGTGTTCTACTCTGTCATGCAAAATCACTTTGGGGAATTATTTTTGCATATCAGTCAGTTCTATGAATTTGATGAACAACTGCTATGGAATATAGTAAAACAAGTCTTACACAATATTTTTGTAGATTTACAAGAAGATGCTAACTACAAAGAGTGTGCAATATCTGACTATGCTATCTTTTTTGCAAATCAAGTAGATTATAAAGCTTTAACTCTTATGCGGATGATGGGAGAAGCTCATGCTTATTATTATGTAAAAGTTAAAAACCCATTAAGTGATTGAAATAGAAACAAATTCTTTTGATCTCTGTTTAAACGAACAAAAAGAAAGAGCGTGTTTTGAAAAAGATTTAATCAAAACACGCTCTTAACATATTCTAATGCATTACTCTTTTGTAAAAAAATTCATTTTTTTGTTCAACTGAAACACTCGTTAATTGAACAAGGTTTTGTCATTCTATTAATCAACATTGTACTGATGCCTTAACGAAGAGCCATTACTATAAAATGATGACTCTTCGTTATTTTTTTCAGTGAACGGATTTCGGCTAAATCTCCAAAAGTATAATTCATCTGTTTCTTTATACATTTCCGCTCCTAATTTTTCTAATACCTTGTGCGATGGAATGTTATCTTTATCAGTATCAGCAATAACGTACATAACACCCATCTAATTTAACAACCAGTTTTTCATAGTATTAACGGTTTCCGTCATATAGCCATTTCCTTGATATTCAGGAAGAGTATAATAACCAATTACTACTTCACCATTTTCATTTGGAAGACCTTTTAAGATGATTCCTCCAACATTACAGTTTTTATCTTTCGACACAATTAACCAATTGGTATACCATATATAATTCTCCTTATCGATTAACAGCTTTGAAAGCCTTGTTTCCATAGCTTGTTTAAGTTCTAGGCTAAGAAATCTATTTGATTCACTTAAAGATAACCTTAGTTCCATTTTCTTTGGATTATCAATAAGTAATTTCAAATTTTCTGCACTCAAAGGAATTAGTCTTAATCTTTCAGTGTTTAATTCAATCATTTTTACACTCCTATCATAATTTGTACGCCATTTTAAATAGGCAAAAACAAATTTTAAAATAGGTATATGTTATTGGCAGCTACCCCCATTATATGTAATCCAAAATAAAGGAAGCATCACACTTTGCAATCCATTATTACGGGTTACTTAAGTTTATCGTTCCAGAAATATCCTGTAAACTCTTTCCACAATTCATCCCCTTCGTATCATATTCATTACATCTCATTTGCAAATCGTGATAATTTCGATTTACTGTCAAAATTCTTTTTTGTATCATTTACGATATAACAAGAAATGTATGAAAACTGGGATATATTCCATGACCCTATCCCTCCATTTACGACTGCTTATAAAAAAACTCCCCTTTCTCCTCATGACGCTGAGAAAGGGGAGCTCATAAATAAAGCTTTCTTTATCTCTTACCAATAGCCAATCGTATCTATCATCTTGAATTCTTCTTTAAAGGAGAATACGGAGTACACTAAGCTTGCACTCCTTCATATTTTAAAATATCCTGATATTCTTTTTCCAATTCATCTAATGTTAATTCATACAACTGTTTATTTAGTACTTTGTATACACCTACATCAAGCAACTTCTCAATCAATTGTTTCTTCCGTTTCTCTACTGCATAACGAAGCCCATAATTCATTCTTTTTCCAAACTCCTTTCGACCATTCACCAATCATAACCTTTATCAGTTATAAAATAGGTTTTTAGGAAGTGTAATTATCACCTAAATGATTTACTACATGAACGTTTTGTGGCCACATTATACATATATATGCCCCAAAAAAAGATCTCATGACAATTTTTAAGATTTTTTTGAGCGTCCTACTTCTTATGTTTAGACTATTGTCTAATCACTTCATTAATCAAATCATTTGCTAGAAAGTTTCCTTCTTAATAGAGCTTTGCAACTATATTTTTATAACCATGATCATTACAATTTTGACTTAATTTATATATATCCACTTTGATTTTTTAACATCTAAGTTGCCGTTATGTAAAACAAAAAGTGATACGCTACTTGTTTGCTCCCTTTGTTTTCACATTGCCTGTGGCAGAAAAGGGCCTTGACCGCTCCAAGCACGGCCAGACGCTTTCGCCCATCTAAAAAAAGTGGTTTTTATGTTGGTTTTTCAAGTTGTATTTATATATTTATGTAACAGAAAATGAGGGTGTAGATCTAATCTTAATGACCCGACCAAATTTCGCAGTCGTCTCTGCCACATTCCTATATAGTTTGATATAAACAATATGGAGAAGCAAATAATTTTTCTTCTTCTCCTTACTTTAGATAGCACCTTAGAAATCTAATAAGATATAATATTTACAAGAGATTGTATTTGTTGGAAAAAGAATGAGTTTACTTTAAACGGGGATGTAACTACAGAAGGGATGAAACCGATGGAAATTACAATGATTCAAAAACCATTAAAATGGGATTTAACCTACAACTTTCCGTATATGAAGAATACATACACTGCAAAAGCAAATCGCGTTATTCTTCCTGTAAGAAGAAAAATTACTCTCTACAGAGAAAAAGAGATCGTTGCAAGCGGAACAGAAACCAACTTCATATATGTATTATTGAAATTTGTTCCATTTATTAAGAGTTTTATCCCTTCCAAATTTAGGATACAACTTTGTAATGCGAATGTCGGTCAGCTTATTGATAAATTTGATATCGTACAGGATTCTTGGGAAGCAATTGTGCACCAAGAGTACTATAAAATCTACCAACATACACATGGATTTGAAGGAAATTATTACTCTATCTTCAAGAATGATGAACAAGTTGGCTCAGTACATAAAAGCTCCTATACAGAGTGGGAAGCACACACATACAAAGGAAAGTTTGATGATGACACAGATGAAATTCTAAATATGCTGTTCATGGTTTATATTGATGTATTATGGAATACAGTAGATTTTAATAATGAGATTTACTCTAACACAAGAGAAGCACAATGGGGATTAGATCGTACTTTGGGTAAGAAAATGGACAAAGAATGGAGTCCCAGAAAAGAAGCAAACTAAAGCGGAACTTCCATCAGTAGGTTTTTTTCATCCCCCGCTGATGGAAAGCCCACCCAATCGGACATATGTCAGCAATTATTCCAGCTACCTTCCTCGTTTCCCTCTAAATCTTGCGATGGGGGTTACTGCCCACAAGTAGCAGGATAAAAGGCAGCCACCACGAAAGCTCCCTTTTACATATTACTTATCTCTGCGTTCATCACCCTCACAAGTACAATCTAAATTCTCTATATCAACAGACCAACTTATAATTGTGGCACTTCCTGCTTCTTTCCAAGAATCTACCTCTTCCAGCACACGTTTAATATTAAGAGTGCCTTCCGCATAAAGCGATTGATAAAATAAACGGTCGTCTTCAAATATCTGTTCTCTACATTCAACGATTTTATCTGTTGCTATCACAATATGATTTGTTCCTCTCTGTAATTCACGAACTCCAGATGTAAAACAAGGCGTTTCTACTGCAAAAATGTTTGGTCTACCAATTCGCTCATAAAACTGTTGTTCATTTAAACGGCCCTGTTTGCATTGTTGTGACTCTTGTTGAAATAAATAAATGAAGCACTCTCCTACTGACAACCAATACACAAACTGGTCTTTTCGAAAACAAATGAGACAATCTGTTTGTTCTGGCATCTTCTCACTTTTTTTAATAAATGTTTCATCTGTAAATAACGATAATAAATACATGTGTGTATGATGAAAAACTAAATGATTTGGATATGAAAACAGTTGTAGTAATTTCTCTTTTCTTTCACAAATTATATCTATAATAAACTTTGCCCTTTCAATAGTATGCTCGGCATCAAAAATCATCACAAATTCCCATGAACCATGTGGATCATACCAAGCAAGCACAGCATCTTCATTTGTATTCCCGTCATATAATCCGATAGAAAGAGGACCTAACTTTTCAATATGAATTTCATTTAAATACGCTTTTTCATCACCAAGCCATTTAAAGGTATGTGCAGCCTTCATCCCCATCCCTCGTTTCATTGTGATTTTAAGATAAGCTTATATTATCTACTAAAAAAAAGATACTTTTTCAATGAAAAATTTTGCAAATAAAACCATATATATCTTTACAAACAATTATATCGTATAATACGATATAAAAAAGGAGTTGGAATTATGCAAATAAATAAACATTGGGAAACAATTTATTTTTATCTCCGTCATGAGTATGAAGAAAATTTAACTCACCAAGCCATTCGTATTTTACAAATGATTTCTCGCCAAGAAGCCCAAACCATTAGTGCAATCGCAGCAAAACTGCAACTCTCACATAACACTGCTTCTGAACATATTAAACGATTAATTCAAAAAGAGTTTGTCATAAAGGAGCGTAGTCAACAGGATGAACGAGTTGTAATTGTAAAGCTAACAGAAAAAGGACAACGAGCATTAGCTACACACACATTGCTCGATGAGGCAAAACTAAAACAAATAGAAAAGAAATTATCTGAAGAAGAAAAAGAACTGATTCAATCTGCATTCGAATTATTAGCAAAGGAGGCTTACGATGTCTTTTATCATTAAAGTGATCGTCTCTGCACTTATTATTGGGGGCGTTACGGAAGTTGCCAAACATTATAGTACACTTGGCGGCTTCATTGCCGCACTTCCGTTAATTAGTTTGCTCAGTTTATTTTGGATTTCTGTTGAAGGTGGTTCACGAGAAAAATTAAGTGATTTTGCACTTGGCGTGTTATATGGATTCCCTGCATCAGCCTTACTTTTATTCATTGTTTATTTAGGGTTTCGCAACTCATTTTCACTTAGCACTTCTATTTTATTCGGTATAGGAGTATGGGGAATATTATTAGCGTGTCAGAGATATTTTCAAACTTAAGGAGGCGTTTTTTTGATTACGCATGTAGATGTTTTCGAAAAAAAAGTTGAAGTGCTGATAACAGGACAAGGTAAACAAACTGTTTTGATTCAAACCGGGATGTTTTGCTCCTTTTATAATTGGATAAAAATTGCAAATGAACTTTCCCCATACTACAAAGTTGTTTTGTTTCATCGACCTGGCTACGGGACTAGCGAATTAAATGGGAAAGAGCGGACAACTGGGCAAAACGCGGATGAATTACGAGAATTGTTACATGTTTTACACATCCAAGAACCGATTATTTTAGTTGGGCATTCTTATGGCGGTTTATGTGCACAACATTTTACGATGCTTTATCCTAAACTAGTTACTACGCTTGTTCTCGTAGATTCAACATCTATGAATCTGCACCGCTTAGATGAACTCGACTTACCTACATTAGATGAGACAGATTCAGATGAAAAATGGATTGAAAAATGCTTATACTATGCCGATTTAAATACCGCCCAATTACAACAAGAAGTATTCCCAAAACTAACAACTGCACAAACGACATTACCTGTTGAAATCCAAAAACTATTGCTATCTTTTTCAATCTCTTCAGCCCTTTATAAAGCCGTTTCCTCAGAAATCATACATTGGAAAGATTGTGCTCAAAAGATGAAGAGTATGCAACTATTCCCTAACATACCATTAATAATTATTGGAAGAGATGCCCATCATTCTATCCAACTAGCAGTACAAGATGGTATTCCTTATGAAGAAGCCGTATCCTTAGAAACTGTATGGCAAGAACTGATTCATGAACAAACTACACTTTCAAAACAAAGCCACCTTTTTGTTGCTGCTAAATCGGGACACTCTATTGAGGTAGATCGACCTGATATTATAATTGAAGAAATAAAAAATTTACATAAATTGTAAAAAAGAAGAGGAAAGCAGTATCCTTCCTACTTTCCTCTTCCTATTATTCAAAGTCTTCTTCTAGCTCTTCAACATCATAAAACAAGTTCCCAGTACTTACATGAATAGGACCGTTTGCGACATCAACACGTAATACCCATGCCCATGGCACAGATAATCTTCCATGCAATGCCCGCCAGAAAGCCATTGACTTTCTTTCATAGTCTTCGAATTCTTCAAGCATTTCTTTGTAGGAGGCACCGTCTAATTGAATATTCGCTTCCATTAAACGTGAAAAGGCATAATGCTTTAGTTCCAGTTCTGCAGCAACTTCCATTTCTTCAGGTGTTGCCATACCAATAATCGTTCCGTCAGGTGGTAAAATCTCATACACGTTGTAAACTTCTACAGTTTCTCCTGGCATGGATGAAAATCGATTGTTTTTCTCGAACATATGAACAGCCTCCTTTTTTAAAAAAACTTTTGTATTCCAGCCATTTATTTCTATAACTGCTCTATCATCTCCTGCTTTTTTCGTCAATCTTCATACATTCTTTACAAAGCCTTCTTTCCAAATTTGTTCTACTTGAACAAGTTGATTTTCTGTAAATGTCAGTTTATATATATCAGGCATCTGTAGTTCCTTCCAAAATGAAAAATCGTATTTGGAATCGAAATAATTCATGATAAGGACCATAATATTTCCATGTGTTCCTATTACAATATTTTTCCCTTTATGTTTCTCTAGAATTTTCATTATACAAGAAACTCCGCGCTCCTGAGCGATAACATTCGACTCCCCACCTTCTAAATGAAACGTAGGGTCTTCCCATACTTTTGTAATAGCTTGTTCAAAATCTTGAACAGGCTGCAAACTTAATAAACGCTCTCTTACATCTTCCTCTAATTCCATTGATAATTGAAAATGCTCGGCAACCCCTTCTACCGTCTGAATAGCCCTTTTATATGGACTAGCAATTACAACATCTATAGACTCATCTTTCAATACTTCTGTTACTCTCTCTGCAGCTTGCCAACCTTTCTCAGATAATGGTCTTTCCCTCTCATCTGGTGTATATGTAGAATGCGCATGCCGTACAAAATAAATAGTAGTCATTCCCTTGTCCCCTTTTACTTTATTTATCACTTTTTATCTGTATTTATCCAAGTTTAATAATAATGTGATATCATACTTTACTTAGAAAAAAAGCATGATGTTTTATTCGAACACCATGCTTTTTCTGTTTACATAATAAAATTATAAGATTAAAAACTTTACGAATAATAGATTTTGTAAATTTTACTTCCCGTGGTGTAACATGAAATCACTTACTTCTTCTTCAATATGGTCTAACTTGGCAATTCCTTCTTTCCACTTATGAATATAGCGTGTTACGCCTATAATGAAAGAAACAAAAAGAGAAGAAAGAATAACTCCATATACAGCACTAACCGTACTCATTACGACACTTCCTTGTAATTGGATTATGATACTAGTATACTCCTTTTTTTCTCCAAATGTAGGAAGTTCATATTTTTGTAACAATGACTGTTCATTTTTATGACATAGATACTCCCTCTTGATGCCCAATATCCTTCCATTGCTTCGTTCCAAAGAAAACAACAACAAACAGTCCAAACGCAGATATGAAAATAACAGTGGATGCTGGTATATAGTCTAAAAGTACACCATACAAAATTGTTCCAAGAGGCATAATTGCGGTTGCAATCGTTTCAATTAATCCGGATACACGTCCTAAATATTCAGGTACCGTCGTTTTTTGAACGTACACTTGCATTGGAACATTAATTGTGATGAGATTCACCCCAAATAGAATCATAAGGGTAATATAATATATGAAAATCATTGTTTTAGATAATGAAAGAAACATTGGTAATGCAATACAAAACAATAAAGCTGTTAGTATGAAAAGGTTCCTGCGAATCGTCTGAAACTTATTTGTTGCCTCCGCTCGAACGGATAAAATAATAGAGGCCATTAACATCCCAACCGCAAACATTCCTTCAATTATGCCAAATTGCTGAGAAGAAAGTGATAATTTTTGAACAATAATATACGGAAGTGAGACCGTAATTGCACAAAAAAAGAAATTGATCCAAAGTAACAGTTTCAGCATCGAAAAAAGATCACTTTGCTTTTTCACATATATAAAACCTTCTTTTATGCTCGTTAAAAAATGATCCTTATCTTCTTTTTTGTTTGCTTTATACAAATCAAAGACCATAAATACTTCTACCATCGCCGCCAAAGCAAATGTAATACCATTTAGTAAGAAAAAGAATTTTATAGAAAATAAGCCGTATACTAGACCACCAATAACCGGTCCTAAAATCGTTGCAAGCGATGTAGCTGTTTGGTTTAATGAATTTGCTTTTTGAATACGTGTTGTATCAACTAGAGATGGAATTGAAGATGTTAAAGCAATAGAGAAAAAGCTTGCGCATATTGATAACAGTGCTGCGGATACATAGATGAAGATTAATGAAAGTCCAAATGAAGTGGAAAGCAAAAACATGGTGAACATAATAAGAGCGCTTAATAAATCTGCTCCAACAGCGAGCTTCTTCCGGTTAATTCGGTCTGCTGCTGCTCCGGCAATTGGTCCGCTAATCAAACGCGGAACGGAACCACAAACAAGTGTAATTGCGAATCCCATGCCAGATCCTGTCGTTTTTAAAACGTACAGTCCCATTGCAAACGTATAAATATTTGCCCCAAGTATTGATGATAATTTTCCGATCATCATCAATACAATATTTCGCGTCGCCATTTTCAATCGTGTATTATCTTGATTTTCTAATACACCTTCCATACAATCACTCTCCCCTCAAAAGTTAAATTATGTTAAACTTATTATATAATCAATTCTCAGAATTTGACAACAAAAGTTTAATTATATTTAACTTTTTTATAAAAGGAGAAGTTCCATGGCTACTCTCGGAGAAAAAATACGGACATTACGAAAAGAAAAGAAACTTACCCAATCTGAACTTGCTGGGACAGAACTAACAAAAAGTATGCTCAGTCAAATTGAAAATGGGAAAGCGACTCCTTCTATGAAGACTCTTCATTATCTCGCTGACAAACTCGGCTGCGATGCAAGCTTTTTATTAGAAGAAGAAGCTAGTGAACTTGCTGCTCTTGTACAAAAGATGGAACAATATATACAAGATATGCGTTTCAAAGAGGTATACGAAATCCTTCATCCTATTGTGCATGATGAATTGCCGTCTACATTAAATGCTGCACGTTTGTATAAACAATATGCACGAGTAGTAACTTATACAGGAAACTACGATGTACATACATATATCGAAAAAGCAATCATCATTTTTGAAAAATATGCTTTATATCGAGAAAGTACAGAAACAAAGCTTATCGCCTACCATTCATTGTTTCGGCACAAAAAATTTAATGAATGCTTTCAATTAATTCATTCTTTGCGTGATGAATATAAAGAAAAACTTTTAGAGATGGACTTAATCATGCAAATTAACCTTTTTTTGTATGAAGCTTTTATATTATTAGCACTTGGAAATTATGAGGAATGTAAAGATATCCTTTTACAAACACTTGATTTTTCTAAAAAAAATCAAGTGTACTATAAAATGGATGATTTTTATCGTATTTTATCTTTTCAAGCTATATTAGTTAAAGATACAGAAGGATATTTACACAATTTAGAGAAATCAAAGCAATTTGCCATCTTTACAGAAAATACGGTGTCATTAACCACCCTTCATCTCTTGGAAGCTTATTTTCATAATACGATCACGAAACAATATGAAGCCGCGCTTTCTCATATTGAAACATATGGAAAAGAGCTTATCACAAAATTAGAACCCGAAAAAAACGGTTTTTATTTTCTGGAAAAAGGAAAAGCATTATATGGTCTAGGGCGTTATCATGAAGCATTACATGAGTTAGAGCAAGTGACAATCCCTACTTATACGCACCATCCAATAGACCAAGCATTATTGACTACAGCAGGCTCATTTCGTGCACTATGCTATATGCACCTAGAAAATAAAAAACAAGCACTGTATGAAGCAAAACAAGCACACAATGCTATGCAAGATTACCATGCTCCGGTGTTCAATTCTTTCACTGAAGAAACATTACAAATGATTCAAAAACTTTAAACTCTCTACCAATTGGTATATTATTCCTTGTATTTAGAAAAAATAATAGTACAAGAAAACTTCCATCTTGATGATTTACCAATCGGATACAGAGAGGAGTTTGACAATGAACACTCAAAGAGCAAAAGAAATTTCAGAGTCAATGGAACAAACAAGTGTAACATTTCAAGGAATGTCTGTTATGATTCAACATGTCGATGAAACAAATGAAACTGCACGCGTATACGAAGCAACGAATCCAAATCGTGAACTTACTGTTCCAATAAACAGCTTAGAGGAAATATGAGAGCTCCCACTTCATTTTATTTTGAAGTGGGGGATTTTTTATTTTCAACACTTGTAGGTAATTATTCCATTAAGGAACTTTCTTATTTCCGATGTAACTATAAAAAAACCGCTCTTTTTAAGGGGGACAAGAGCATCTGACCGTGTTAGATGCGGTCAGGGTCTATTTCTGCCACATGCGATGTTTAAAACAAAGAGAGAAAAACAGTAGCGTTCATGTTGTGTTCTGCATAGCAGCGACTTATATGTCAAGAAAGGAAAATGGATATATATTTCTCTCTTGCTTCATTTTACATTCATTACGGTAAATGAAATTAATATTTAATTCAAATAAAAATAACGAACTATTCAGATTTTCGTGATAAACTAAAAAGAAAAATTTGTAACTACTCAGCCATACATTTCATTTAGAAGTTTGGTAAGGGGGATGATTCCAGTAAAAAATACACTTACCTATATTATTTTCATTTTTCAGCATGTAAATTGCTGCTATGAAGATACAAATGGCAATGTTCCCTGCTGCATCTCTTTGTTTTCAAACATTGCGCGTGACAGAAAAAGGCCCTGACCGCTCCTATACATCGCCAGTCCCTCCCAGACCATTTAAAAAAATGCTTTTCTTCCTTTTTTCATAGAGCGACTGAATAGTTACAAAAATTTAAAGTAAAGGGGAAATACAATGAACAAAGCTCCATACTATGCTGTCATTTTCACTTCGCAACTATCATCTGAAACTGACGATTATGAAATCGTCGCAGATGAAATGGTAAAGCTAGCCGCTGAGCAACCCGGATTTATCGATGTTGAAAGTGTCCGTAATGAAACTGGATTTGGTATTACTATTTCATACTGGGAATCGCTTGAAGCAATCAAGCAGTGGAAAGAACACGCTGCCCACACCATTGCCAGAAAAAGAGGTAGAGAACAATGGTATGAACAATTTCATACCAGAATTTGTCTCGTTGAAAGAGAATATCGTATTACAAAGGGAGAATCTTAATCTATGAAACAGAAAATTGCTCTTCTTCTTCTACATGAAATATACGGAGTCAATCAACATATGGAGCATGTTATTCGTACATTTTCCTCTTCTACTATTGATGTTATTTGTCCAAATTTATTATATCGCTCTCTTCCTTTTCATTACGATGAGGAATCAGAAGCATATTTATATTTTATTAAAAACGTTGGATTTCAACAGGGGAAACTACAAATTGAAGATATGCTCACTGAACTACGAAATAACTATACGTATGTAGGAATTCTCGGATTTAGCGTTGGCGCAACAATAGCTTGGTTATGTAGCGAAGATTCTAGAATTGATTTTGTTATTGGATGTTATGGTTCACGTATTCGTGATTACACAAATATTGTACCGAAATGCCGGACGCTTTTATTATTCCCAGCAAACGAAACTAGTTTTTCAGTTTCTACTTTAATTGAAAGTTTACAAAGTAAGGGGCATTCACGTCTCCATATAAAGCAACTTAATGGAGAACATGGATTTCTTGATCCATTTTCTAAAGCTTACAACGAGGAAGCTGCGAATCAAGGGTATGAGATGATCCGTTCGTTTCTTAAAAACATAACAGAGATGTAGGACCTACTCCTCTGTTATGTTTATTTTAACCCCACGTTTTTTGAAGTTCATATACCTTCCATTTATAGTTCATAAATGTGTAGTATTCTTGGATTACAACATATTCCTTCGTATCCGTTTTAACAACATAAGTATGATCACCTTTATATATAACGTTCTTTACGTTTTTACTTTCAAATTCATCTTTTAATTCTTTTTCTTGCAAAATCCCTTCTGCATGAACACGATTTAAAACATTGTAGGGTGAAAAAATAGAGATTCCAAGCAGAATCAAAATTGTTACAACACTAGTAATACTAATTATTTTAAACTTTTTCATTTTTGCCCTTTCAACATAAAATAGTTTTTATCTATCATTATCTTTCCCTTCATCCCTACGTTCTTCCCTATCTTCCTGCTCTTTATGAAATTCCACACGTGATTGTGCGCTAATGGAATCAAATGGTGTGTAGTAAATTTGAGGTGTCACTTTTTGAACACGCATTTTATATACAGTAAATCCTATTACAACACAGAGAAAAAGCATAAACATAACAACTCCGCTTGCTAGTATAATCATGGCATCCTCCCCAAGTAATCGTTATACTACAAAGTTCGATATAATATAAAATACTCCTCTTTCTAAAAACTGAAACTTCTATCAAAGAGAATTTTCTACATTAAACCGAAAAAAAGAAACGTAACAAAAACACCACAATGACTCCTGTTAATACAGCCCCAAGCAAACTCCGTGTGAAAATCGCAACAAGAAACGTCGGAATAGCTGCAACTAAATAATCTACTTTCACCGTGTCATGCATAAATAACGTTTGTGCTAACAATGCTGCTAATATTGCAATTGGAATATGATTAAGCCACTTCAATCCCCATTCTGGAATTTCTACTTTACTTAACACAAGCAGTGGTACGACTCTCGGAAGAAATGTGACAATTGCACATCCGAGCACAACAAGTAACAAATCCCATCTTACTTCCATTTTTCAATCACCACCCCAATTGTCGCTGCTGCAAGTGTAGCAATAATAACAGCTACGCTATTTGATACAAAGAAATGGGCACCGTATGCAATGATCATAGATGCAATGGCAACGCAAAGATGGGCAAATATCTTCAGTCGATTGCTTACAAGTTGTAAAACAAATAAGCCAATAAACATTGCGGGAATCGCATAATCCATCCCGTATGTGTGCGGATCTGGTATCCAGTCTCCTAAAATACCGCCAATGACATTTGCGACTACCCAATTCAGATAACCTGTCAAATTTAAACCGAGCATCCATTTTTCACTTATATATTGCTTTCCTGTTACATGCTGGGCTGCAACACCAAATGTTTCATCAGTAAGCTGCGAACCAATCACTATGTTTTTCCAAACTGATACTTTTTTTAAATAGGGAGCTAATGCTGCACTCATTAAAAAATGCCTTAAATTCACGAAGAAAACTGTAAAAATAATAGTAGAAGCCGGTGCGCCTGCTACAAACATTCCAGCCATAATAAACTGTGCCGAACCTGCATAAATGAGTAAAGAAATAAGTGCAATTTCTGTTAATGAAAATCCTGCTGTTTTTTCAATAACACCTGATGCAACCCCGATACTTAAATAACCAAGAACTGTCGGCAAACAGTCTTTCACGCCTTGCATAAACGTGTCATCTTGCGCCTGCAAAACTGTTGCTCGCTCCACCTCAATCCCTCCTTCAAAATCGCATCCTTCCACTTCCCGGCACCTATCTAGATTTACTAATCCTTAACACTGACTTTAGTCGTTATAGTTATACCTACTAATATAAAAAAAGAATCTAACGTAGCCAAGAACATTCTGAATATTCAACAAAATAAGACGGCTTTTATAGTCGTCTTATTCCATTTTAATCTTTCAATATATAAGTCACTACTATGCAGAATACATCATGTAATTCGCACTTGCTTTCT
>Ga0102589_1001702_pt1 | contig 28407 bp, 32 predicted proteins | sample AraplaMF_Col_mLB_FD_76858 | JGI IMG/M metagenome (GOLD analysis project Ga0102589, IMG submission 76858) | Arabidopsis root microbial communities from the University of North Carolina, USA - plate scrape MF_Col_mLB | ecosystem: Host-associated > Plants > Roots > Endosphere | place: USA...
ATTTCCTCATTGTATTTCCCTAAATCAGCAAGTGGAATATACATACCGTCCATTCGTCTTCCTAACATGCTTTTACTCATTTTTTTGTGTAACTCAATTATTTGTATGTTCTGGGTTTCACTGACCGACTCTCTCGTTACTGTAACAAAATCAACGTCACTCGTTTCTAAATGAAATGCTCCTAATGCAATTGAACCATATACATATACTCCAATTAATTGTTCGTTTAAAAAAATATCTTGTAATCCAATCACATATTGCTCCATTAAGACCTTTACTTCTTCTGGAAGTCTATGTTTCACTACCCCTTTCACACGTATACCCCCTTGATAAGATTACCTATAACGGTTATTTTTTCCGTATAAACATATAAGAAAAGCCTTTGCTACCGCAAAGACTTTTTTGTATTATAAATATTTCTCAATTTCTTCGTATACGTCCTTTAAACGAGGATTTCCTTCTCCAACGATTTCTCCGTTTACAAGAACAACTGGATAAAACAAATCTTCTTCAATTACACGCTCTACGAAAGCCTGCTTTTCTGCATCTTCTTGCTCTTCTTGAATATCAACGTATTCAAACTTAAATTTATCATCTTGACCTTCATATTTACGACCAATTGCCGCTTGTAGCCATTCAAATGTTTCAGTCGAAGACGGCATTCCAACGCAGCTCGCACAAATTACTTTTGCCCCATATACTTGAACATTTACCATTATTTCTCCCCCACTTCTCTGTTCTAACAGTACGATTCGGTGACTTTCCTCATAAGCACATCTCTTTACAAGTTTAATTCTTGTCCTCTATACTGAAAAAACACATTGTAAACATGATACAATATTTCGACAATAAAACAAGAACAGAAAAAATAGATTTTCCCCTGTATCTTGATTATAATAAAATGGATGAAAGGAGTCGATAAAAATGGAAAACCCAAATATGCAAGAACAAGTACTAGAAGTATTAGATAAATTACGTCCGTTCTTACTTCGTGATGGCGGTGACGTTGAATTAGTAGATATTGAAGAAGGTATTGTAAAACTACGCCTTATGGGTGCATGCGGTAGCTGCCCAAGTTCTACAATCACATTAAAAGCTGGTATCGAACGCGCACTACTTGAAGAAGTACCAGGCGTTATCGAAGTAGAACAAGTATTTTAAATTTAAAGCGGCAGCGGCTCACTTAGAATGTGAGGAGGATGGAGCTTCTGACATAGAGGCGTTTTTTGCCTCGGCGGAAGAAGCGAAGCCACCGAACATTCTAGCCGCTGGAGCTGGATATCTTTTAAAGCGGCAGCGGCTCGCTTAGAATTGCTTCCACTGGATAATTTACAAAAAAAGAGACCACTATGGTCTCTTTTTTGTAAATTCGTATTAAGATAACCAATCCAACTTTCGAATTCCGAGCTTATCAACAGGCAAGCGAAGAAATTCATAAAAATGCTTCATAAATTGCTCTGAACGGTTCACATCGTGTAAAATGTCTTCTAAGCGATCTCGATACATACTTTTTTGTTCTTCATTTCCCGTCAGATAGTACTGTTCTACCGTTTCAAAGTAGCGAAGTGGAAAGAGAAGACGCGCAAATAGTAGACGCCAGCCAAAAGAAGAAAGTGCATAATTTTTCTCATAATCCGTTACAAACTGAAAAATTGTTTGTTCCCAATCTTTCTTCTTTTCCATCGATACATATCGAATCCATTCCGCCAAATCTCTACTTGGATGATCATATACCCAATCGATGGGGATTTTTAATTTATTAGTTTGCTGCCATAATAAAGGGGTAAAGCGTTCTTGACAGATTGTTGCTGCATCGGCAAGCTGAGGTGTATCATCTATTTCTGTATCAACAACATATTGAATGGCATTTTCAGCAATGCCTAAATAGTATGGGAAAGACTCAATAAATAGTTGATCAAATACATCTGATGGCTGATTCATAAGTTGTGATTGCCAAAATCGCTCTAATTGATCGAGCCTTTTTTCCCACAATGACTTCCATTCACCAATGCGACTTAATTGTTCTATTTCTTCTGGAAAAAAAGCGCCTCGTTTATGGAATAAGGAAAGCTCACTACCTAACGAAGTAGCATGTCGTTCAAGCAAACGCATACCTTTTAATAAACAGTAATTTTTTTCTTCTATCTCACTTACATAGTAACCGTGCACCGTCGGAACGAAAGTCGCAACAGTAATATCCCCTTGCTGGTTCATATAATCGCTTAATTTTTTCATTTCAACAAGTACATCTTCCTCCATATTTCCAATCGGAAGAAGTACATAAATTTTATTGCGAATCCAAAAGCTTTTATAGGGGCCAAGGGGGATTAATTCTTTGACATGCATTTGATAATGCTCATAAATATGCTGAATCATCATAGTCGCCACCTATGGTTTTTCTTTATATATATGAGCTTGTGCTCGCCTTTCATTCCTATGCACATGATAAAGCAGTAAAACGTATACAAATAATAAAAAGAAAAAAAGGTGATAACATGAAAGAATCAAATCAACTACAAGAAAGAGCATTACAACTTCTACAAGAACGTGGTGTAACAATCGATGATATTGCGGAGCTTGTTCATTTTCTTCAAAAGAAATACCATCCAAATTTAGAGATGTCAGAATGTCGTTACAACGTAGAACGTGTATTATCCAAACGTGAAGTACAAAATGCACTCATTACAGGAATTGAATTAGATGTCCTTGCCGAAAAAGGAATGTTAAGCGAACCATTACAAGATATCGTAAAACGGGATGAAGGATTGTACGGAATTGATGAAGTCATCGCACTTTCTATCGTAAACGTGTATGGCTCTATCGGCTTCACAAACTTTGGATATATCGATAAATTAAAACCAGGTATTTTAGAATACTTAAATGATAAATCAACTGGGAAAGTCCATACATTCCTTGATGACATCGTTGGCGGTATTGCCGCTGCCGCTTCTAGTCGTTTGGCACATCGCGCGGAGCATGGGGAATAAAGTAAAACAATAGTCAGCATAATTTTACGTAATACTTTCAGTTGAAAATGTTATAGAAAACATAACGGACCATGTGAAAAAATCATGGTCCGTTATGTTTTTCTTTCTTTTCAAGATTTTTTCATACACCTATCATTTTTTTATTTACACGAATAAACAGGAATAGCCTAAAAAGTAGCGAATGAATAAGCTTAATGGTTCTGTTTGATTGGGATCTGAATATTAGTTAAAGATATGCGAATTACATTCCTTTCAGTAATAAAAAAAATGATTCAATAACAGGAGGAGCAATTTATATGGATAATATTTTAAAAGTATCATCAAAATCCAATCCCAATTCAGTTGCAGGTGCCATTGCCGGTGTATTAAGAGAAAAAGGTAGTACAGAAATTCAAGTAGTTGGAGCTGGTGCTTTAAATCAAGCAGTTAAAGCCGTTGCTATTGCAAGAGGATTCGTAGCTCCTAGCGGCATTGACCTTGTTCTCATTCCAGCATTTACAGATATCACAATCAATAACGAGAAAAGTACAGCAATCAAATTAATTGTCGGCCCTAGAAAAATTAGATCGTAGAAAAAATGATAGCTTATCATTCAAACCATCCATACAAAAATTATGAAAGAACATACCCGCTCAACTACATTCTTTTATTAGATTCATAAATACCAATTGTTAAATGATATATGAAAAGACTGATAACAATCAGTCTTTTTCCTATTGTATCAATTCTTCAGTTTCTCTTCTTCCTACAGGAATATGTCATCAAAATAAACTCTCTTCCTCTATCATCAAAAGTTTTTTCTGCTACAAAACCTACCTGTTGATATAACCTTATTGCACGTTTATTAAAACCTGCAACACTTAAACGAAGTCTATCCGGTTGGATTTGCTCTTCCGCCAAATTTATTCCAGCTTGCAAAAAGGCTTTCCCCAGCCCCCGCCCCGTTAGCTCTGGCTTCATTCCAAGCCCAATATCTACAGTATCTTCTCCCACGTATAACTCCGCATCTCTTCCCCCTGGCACTTGTGCGTTTTCACCAAAACAAAAATAACCTATTAATTCTCCATGTTCATTACAACAGCCATAATATGTACCATCTAATAGTTCTTCTATTGTCTCTTCACTGCCTGAAAAGCTGTATAACGAATATAGTTCCTCATACTGCCATGTATTGATTTCTTTTGCTTCTGCCTCTGTTAGTTTGTGTATATTCATTTTTCTTCTTCCTTTCAAAAAAACAATTCCCTAACAAATTTCTACATTTATCTTATTATCTCACTTTGTTTTTGAAAAGTTTGTAAATTTTTAAAATACTAAATTGGAAAACTTTTCTTAGCATGTTACGATTGGATTAACTATTCTAAAAGAGGTGAAATCAAAATGCCCCTACAGTTATGTAAAGGACAAAAGGTAGATTTAACAAAAACAAATCCTACATTAACTCATATAAAAATAGGTCTCGGCTGGGATCTTCCTACAAATTCAAATTCACATGCATTCGATTTAGATGCTGCTGCTTTTTTATTAGATGCAAATGGACGCTTAACAACAACAGACCATATTATATTTTATAAACAGCAATCTGCTTTACAAGATGCGATTACACTTTCATCAGACAATCGTACAGGAGCAGGATCTGGCGATGACGAGGAAATTTCCATCTCCCTTTCCAAACTCCCATCTCATATTGAACGTATTATTTTCACTATTACGATTCACGAAGCACAAACTCGTCTGCAAACATTTGGACAAATAGCTCACTCTTACGTCCGCATTCTAAACTCCGCAAACAATGACGAAATGTTCCGCTATAATCTGGAAGAACAATTCTCATCCGAAACTGCACTAATCGCCTGTGAAGTCTATCGTTACAAAGGAGAATGGAAATTTGGTGCCATCGGTCGCGGTGTGCAAGGCGGACTTATCGAACTTTCTAAACAATTTGGTTTATCCCATACACCACCTGATTTTTTTGCAAAGACAACCGCTGCACCTTCTCCTATTTCAAAAAGTATTAACCTTTCTAAAATTGAATTAAAGAAATCTGGAGATACGATCAACTTACAAAAAACGGACAAGCCTCTTGGCGAAATTGCAGTGAACTTAAACTGGGGTAAACAAAGTACACCAAAACAAAAAGGATTTTTTTCATCCTTAACTGCAAATAGCTCCCCTCAAATAGATTTAGATTTAGGCTGTTTGTTTGAATTTAAAGATGGTTGGAAAGGTGTTGTACAACCACTTGGAAATATATTTGGTTCATTTTATAACGAGCCTTACATTCATTTAGATCAAGACGATCGCACAGGTGCTTCAAATAAAGGAGAAAATTTACGTATTAACGGAGACATGATTCATGAAATAAAAAGAATATTAATTTTCTCTTATATTTATGAAGGTGTAGCTAACTGGTCACAGGTTGATGGTATTGTCACATTAAAACAGGAAAATGGCCCAGATATTATTGTAAAAATGGATGAGCACCGTAACGGTTTCAACACATGTGCAATTGCAATGCTCGAAAATGTAAATGATGAGACATTCAAAGTACAAAGGCTTGTGAAATATTTTAGAGGGCACCTAGAAATGGATCGGCATTACAAATGGAACATGAACTGGGTCGCAGGTTCAAAATAAGGTGGTGACAACTTGAAGCATTTTTCCTATCTGTCTTCTGAAGAAAAGAAAAAACTTTTCTATCAAGAGCCAATAACCTTTTCCAAAGATATCACAAAAGAACAATTGGCTTACGCATTAGGTGCTACTCTATACACACCTGGTACAAAGGATACAATCGCAGTGGATATTGCCGCGAAAAAGCACGAAGGTGCTACATCAATCGTACTTTGTTTAGAAGATTCCATTAGTGATGGAGATGTGAAACTTGCCGAGCAAAATGTCGTCATACAAATGCAACTACTGGCTCATATGATTGATGCAAACAGGCTTCTTCCATCAGACGTGCCACTTCTCTTTATCCGGATTCGTGAACCGAAACAGATGCGTTCACTCATTCATGAACTAGGTAGCGCCGTTCATTGTATGAGCGGTTTTGTCTTTCCTAAATTCACACCTGCGAACGGAATGTCTTACATTCATGAACTACAGGATATAAACGAAACATATTCACTTTCACTTTACGGGATGCCTATTTTAGAGTCTCCTGAAATTATTTATAAAGAAACTCGTATTGATACGTTACTAGCAATTAAAGCAATCCTAGATTCTTATCGCGCTTTCATTTTGAACGTACGAATTGGTGCCACCGACTTTTCTGGCATATTTGGCATTCGCCGAAATAAAGATACGACAATCTATGATATTGCTGTTATTCGTGATTGTATTTCTGATATTATTAATATTTTTTCTAGAAAGGCAGATGAATACGTTATATCTGGTCCTGTGTGGGAGTACTTCGGAAACAGGCAGCGCGTACTAAAACCACAGCTTCGGCAAACACCGTTCCGTAAATCATTCGGAAGCGCTGGAGTAACAATGCGTGAGGAAATGCTTCATCGTTATGAGGACGGGCTCATTCATGAAGTATTGCTCGATCAAGCAAATGGATTAATTGGAAAAACGGTCATTCATCCTTCTCACATTAAACTCGTACAAGCCTTGCACGTTGTAACACTAGAAGATTATTTAGATGCAAAAGCTGTTTTTGAAGCTGCTCAGACGTATAACGGCGTTATGAAAAGCAGCTTTTCTAACAAAATGAATGAAGTGAAGCCACATTATAATTGGGCGCGTAAAACACTTCTGAAATCTAATATTTATGGGGTGCTACATGAACAACAAACTTTCTTCGATCTCCTTACCGAAAAGTCAAAACAAAACGTACACGTACCACATTTTAAATAAAATAACAGTTCATATAGATGTGCTACATAATCCATATTTGTTATTACCAGATCAACTATTTCAAATGGCCGCAAGAATGAATAAGAGGCGCGGCTTTTTATTTGTGAGTACCATTTTAGGAAAACATCTTCCTGTTCTACCTGCAATCTCTTTAGCTGGAGGCTGTGCTCTTGCTGCAAGATATATGGAAGTGCTACATCGTACAAATCATCCATATCAAAAAGAAATTCTTAACCTGATTTCTTCTAAAGACAGTACCAATAATGAGCTAGAGGCAATTCTCCAGTATCAATTCCCTCTAGAAAAAGAAGTATTATTTATCGGATTTGCAGAAACAGCTACCGCATTAGGCCACTCGATGTTTCAATGTTTTCAAAATGCAAAATATGTTCATACAACAAGGGAGATGATCTCACAAATCGATCCTATCATTACATTCGAAGAGGAACATTCTCACGCGACATCACATCGTTGCTATGTGGACAAAAGCTATTTTCAAAATGAACAGCCCATCGTCCTTGTGGATGATGAAATGACAACAGGAAAAACCGCACTTAATATCATTCGATCTATTCAAGAAAAGTTTCCAAGAAAAGAATATATTATTGCTTCTTTATTAGATTGGCGCTCAGATGCGCATCGAAAACAATTTACAGAACTCGAGCAAGAACTTGATATTACGATTCATGTGATTTCTCTATTAAGCGGTTCAATCGACGTAATTGGTAGTCCTGTTACTACTTCTTCTTCACATGATGAGACAGTTTATAAATCAATAGAGTCTAAGATAGAAAAACATATGATTTCATGTCCTATTTTACCTTATACATCTATAAACCATGATGTCAGTTACATAAACTACACAGGACGTTTTGGCATTTCATCCGATGATCAAAAGTGTATCCACTCTTTTGCTAAAAAGATTGGTCATGATTTAAGGAAAAATCGAAAAGGTCAACAGACACTCTGCTTAGGAACTGGCGAGTTTATGTATCTTCCAATGCGAATCGCAGCTGAAATGGGAGAAAACATTTCCTATCAATCAACAACACGAAGTCCTATTCATCCTTACGCGGGTGATGTACAATACGCTATTCATAGTCGTTTTTCCTATGAAAGCCCTGAAGATAAAGTAGTTACAAGTTATTTTTATAATATCCAGCCTGGGGACTACGATGAAGTCTTTCTTTTTATAGAGCGTGATTTACAGGAAGATGCTTTCCATCCCCTTCTTACACAATTACAAACAGTTATTCCACTCATTCATATCGTTTCATTTAAAGGTTTAGTAGAAAGTGAGGGTGAAGAAATATGACCGAGCCCAAAACATTACAGCTTATCGGTAGTTATGCGAAAGAGGATGCTATTTTTCTATTAAAAGATATTAGTGATGTCATAGAAGAAAGCGTAACAGAAGAAAGAGAACGAGCAATTCAATCGGGCACACATTACTCTGAAATGCTTCCAATTGAATATAAACCATCTAAACCTTATATGGATTTATTTTTTGCTTCACTCGAGCAATACAAACGTAAACTAGCCATTGCAGCCGGTGTAGTAGCCGAGCAAATTATAAAAACGAAAGGAAAGAAGCTTGTTCTTGTTTCACTAGCGAGGGCCGGTACACCAATAGGTGTTTTAATAAAACGATACATTCGCTATCAATATAATATCGACTTGCCGCATTATTGTATTTCCATTATTCGTGGCCGCGGCATCGATGAAAATGCCCTTCATTATATTTTGAAGCACCATCCAAATCAAACCATTCAGTTCATTGATGGCTGGACTGGAAAAGGTGCGATAAAAAAAGAACTACGCCAATCTGTGCATACATTTAATGAAAAGAATCATGAATATATTTCAGACTGCATGGCAGTGCTTGCTGATCCGGGCCATTGTACTTCTATATATGGAACACGAGAAGATTTTCTCATTCCAAGCGCTTGTTTAAACGCGACCGTATCAGGGTTAATCAGCCGCACTGTTTTAAATGAAACTTATATTGGTCCAAATGATTTCCACGGCGCCAAATATTATCGAGAACTAGAAACAGAAGATTTATCTAACTTCTTTATTGAAAAAATCACAGCGTTATTCCCTTCCATTAGCGCTGACGTAACAACGCAACTAGAACACATTATTGCTACCTATACAGAACCATCTTGGCAAGGTATGCAAGACATCGCCTCTATTCAAAAGCATTTTGGAATAGAAAATATAAACTTAATTAAACCAGGGGTTGGAGAAACAACGCGTGTTTTACTAAGACGAGTACCATGGAAAATTTTAATCCAGGGCGAAAACAATCCAGATTTAAAGCACATTTTACTTTTAGCAAAAGAAAAAAATGTGTCAGTAGAAATCTATAAAGATATGACGTATTCGTGCTGCGGCATAATTAAACCTCTAAGGAGGACGTCTTCATGATTTTTGCAAGCGATCTTGATCAAACGCTCATTTATTCTCGGAAATCATTTCGAGCTAACATAGAAGACGAACATATTAAGCTCATCGAGACTTTAGATGGGAAAGAGATTTCTTTTATCACACACAAAACGATTTCTTTATTAAAACAACTACAATTACAAGCACAATTCATCCCAGTTACAACTCGAACGATTGAACAGTTTCAACGTATTACACTATTTCAAACAGAAGTCATTCCGGAATATGCGATTACAAGCAATGGCGGTAATATCCTTCATAACGGTAAGCTAGATGACACTTGGGAAAACATACAAACGGAGCGATTAGTAGCATGCATGGAAAAAGAAGATGTTCTAACAGAATTTCAAAATATTTCTCATGAAGAATGGGTCATTTCACAAAAAACAGCTGATGATTTATTTCACTACTGCATCATTAAGCGTGACAATATTCCATACGACGAATTACAATCATTCACCACTTGGCTCGATAAACAAGGATGGACTCATTCATTGCAAGGCAGAAAATTATATTTTGTGCCAAAGCCTGTGAACAAATGGGATGCTGTTCAGTATGTACAAGAAAAACTTCAGGAAAAAACCGTAATTACTGCTGGAGATTCCTTACTTGATCTATGCATGTTAGAAAGGGCGAATCATGCAATCGCACCTCTTCATGGTGAACTTGAAACAAAACAGGGGAGTTTATTACCCCATATTGTAAGAACAAATGAAATTGGTATATATGCAGCGGAGGAAATTGTAAGTAAAGCACTTCAAATGGTCCATAGTTCTCTTCCTACTGCGTAATCTATACATACTTCAAGAACCGGCATCTTTGTTACATGATAAAAAAAGGAGCGATTATACTTGAGTACAATTACTTTAAGAAAAGAAGCAGTACGCGTTGTATTAGAGAAAAAGAAATTAACAGGCGTTGTCGCAAAAGTTGCGCTCGTATTAGACATTTCTGGGTCTATGCGAACACTTTATAAAAACGGTACTGTCCAAGAAGTTGTTGAACGTGTTCTTGCTGTAGCAAGTCAATTCGATGATGATGGTTCATTAGATATTTGGGTGTACGATAATGAGTTTTCAAGATTACCAGCCGTTACCGAAAAAGATTTTGCTGGTTATGTTGAAAAACATATTTTAAATAACACTTCCATTCATAAATTTGGCCGAAATGATGAGCCACAAGTAATGGAAGATATCATAAAAAAATATACGATTGAAGAAAAAAGCACAGAGCCTGCCTTTGTTATTTTTATTAACGATGGAGGCTGTAAAAAAGGAATTCAAAAACCGATTGTATTCTCTTCTAACCAACCGATTTTTTGGCAGTTTGTTGGAATTGGAAACGGCAAATTCGACGTTCTTAGAAAGCTAGACGAAATGGAAGGGCGTTTCATTGATAACGCAAACTTCTTCTACATTCGCGATATCGAAAAAACAACAGATGAAACGTTGTATAACAATTTGTTGAATGAACTTCCGATGTGGATAAAAGAAGCGAAGGAGAAAAAGGTGATACTTTGAAAATAGGAGAAAAGATACGCCAAATCCGGATACATCGCGAAATGACACAAGGGGAATTAGTAAATGGAATTTGTTCTATTCCATATTTAAGTCGAGTTGAAAATGGAACGGCAAAACCTTCTCATTCTTTTTTAGAGAAGGTTTCAGCCAAACTGGATATTAGTGTGGATTATCTCACAGAGCAAAGTAAAACTGACTTTGAGGCAGATATAATAGCGATTACGATAAACTATAAAGAGAATAACAAATTGACTGAAAGTGAAATTTCTTTTTTAGAGTTACATACTCGGGAAATGCATCCACTCCCAATTCTTTTACATATTTTTGGTGTACTACTCCATTATTACGCTCGTACTAGTTCACCCAAAAAAGGTGATTCCATTTATCAACAAGCAATAAATTTAATACCTAATCAGCCTAATCAAATGTTTGCTGAAGACTTTTCCTATTATTACATAGCATGTGGTAATTATTTTTATATGAAACAAGATTTTATTAAAACAAATGAATACTACGAGCAGGCAAATCAATTATTAACTACGGAAGAAAACTTACAAAGAGCTAATTTATACTATAATATGAGCCTAGTTAAACAACGTCTCATTAAAAACCAAAGTGTGAGCCGGAAATATTCAAAAAAAGCATATGAAATATATAGCAAGTTAAATAACAAAGTTTTCATATCAGATACGCTTATTACAATTGCTGTACAATATCATCTCGATGAAAGATACGAAGAATCCTTACAATACTTAAAAGAAGCTGAACAATATGTAAAAGAACTTCACGATCCTGCTATGTATTTTGCAATGATTTATTACAATTACGGAAGAGTATATCAAGGGTTAGAAGAATTCGATACAGCAATTCAACACTTCAAGCATTCCTTGAAAATAAATATAGCAATCAATCAGCAAGAGTCAAATATTTACGCATTGCGAAGCCTTATTGAAATTTACTTACATTTAAAAGAATGGGAGCAAATCAATAAAGTCATGCCGGAAGCCATCAAAATCTTAGAAACTTACGATATGCCTTCTGTTTATATCGAAATTTATACATATAAAGCGCATCTCTATAAGCTTCAAGGTGACCATCAGGGCTACGAGAAAGAAATGCAGAGAATTATTGATTTTGGAATGGGTAACAGACAATATATACAGGTTAAAAAGCTAGCTACTGAATTAGGAGATCATTTTTATGAATTACGTGCTTATAAATTAGGAGCAAAATATTTTAAAATCGCCTTACAATGCGACCTTGATATAGAAGATTTTCAAACTAATTTCTAAAATGACATTTCCCCTCTTTGCACACAATCAAAGAGGGCGAAAATTGTAATTAAAAAACAAAACTCTTCTGTTTTATCCTCTGTGAACAATTCTCTTCTCTAGGAGCGATTTCTATCGTAATTAGCCCATAATAGTAGGCCCGAATTCCAATTTCTACACGATGATGAATGTTCCATTTTTCTTTAATAGAAGCTATTATCTCCCCTACCCTTCTCCGGCTAATATACAACGTTTGAGCAATTTCTTTATCCTTCATTCCGTTTGAGACGAGAATGGCTACTTCTTTTTCTTTTGCACTTAATCTGACACTCATTTTTTCATTCTCCTTCCTCTACTCCTATCGATTTACAATCCATTGACATAAAAAAACGGGAGATAGATTGTTCTCATATAATAAAACATCTTCCTTAACAGCAATTTCAAAAGAACATGTTAACTCACCGTGGATATCCAAAAATTTCTTTATTCTCTTAATCATATACAGAAGCATTTTTTCTACCTCTTTATCTAATAATCGCTCAAGTCTACTATGCTGGATTGTATAGCCGATTGCTAATGTTGCAACCTCATTTTGAAGACGATCAACATCACAAATATACATGAACTCATCACAAACAAAATTCATTGTATATATCCCTGGAACATAAATACTTTGAACTGCTACAGGGTTAGAAATAATAAGAACGGGAACAACAGGAGAATTGGTTAAATCGATTTCTTTAAATGCTTCATACAACAACTGAGCCAAAATATTAATATGGACATTCAATACCTTTCCATCACCTTTATCATGCAATGAAAAAAGTTTGTCCGAAATAATACGCTGATACAATCTAACCGTCTGTTCGTTTCTAATGAATAATTCGTTATGAATCATGAATGGATCACCTCCACTTTCAAGTCCTTACTATTACTTTATAACGTGGAGTTAGTTAATTTATAGTAGTTAAAAATACTGAAAAAACAGAAGTAATTTTTATTATTTCATAGAACGATTTAACCAAACTCACAAAAAAAAACCGCTATAAAAGCGGTCTTTCTTACGCTGATAATTCCTTGAGCGTATCACTTAGTTTAAATTTTCTTAACTGGGATGAAGCAATCATTGCTGCACTTGTTCCGAGTATAACGCTCGCTGCAGCCAGTAATAAAACTTGATTGTATGGAATCGTAATAACGGTTAGTTCTAAACTCGTTAAGACAATATAGCTAAAAATCACACCGCCTCCAATTCCTATACATCCAGCTATTGCACCGAGTAATGTACCTTCTAGCCATACAATTCTTCGCATTTGCCCAGGAATTGCTCCTACTGCACGAATCATACTTATTTCAGCGCGTCTTTCATGTAAACTTGCCACAATCGCATTCATTAAGCCAATACCCGAAATAACAAAAATAATTACAACCAATAAACGAATGAGCATAACCATTTGAGATAACAATTGTTCTTGCTCTTTTAATAAATCGGTACTATTTATAACCTCTATATTATCTTTACCATTTGTTATCTTTGTTACTTTCTTCTTAATTGTTTCAAAAGGTACCTTAGAGTCTGTCATAATTTGAATCGATTCATATCCTTTTACATGAAACATATTTCGCGCCCATTGTTCATTTACGAAGACATAAGTACTTTGCATTCTCAAGTTTTTCTCGATAATAGAAACGACTTTAATAGACTGTTTTTGCTTCCCTTTCCCTTGCACTTCAATCGTATCATGTAGCTTAATCCCTAAATTTTTTGCTGTTTCTTTTGTAATTACTCCTTCTCCATCTTTTAATGGAGTACTCAAGTTTTGACCAGAAATAACTTTCATCTTGGTCACCTTTTGAAACGCTGTAATATCAGTACCCACAACTTCCATCGCATCATAATTATATTTATTTTTCTTCATAAATTCGTACCATTCTTGATTTGCTTCTTTAAAGTCATAATTTACAAGTTTAGATGTGGAATCAGAGGCTGCTCCGACAATTTCTTTTACCCCTTCAACGTCTTGTATCTTTCCTAGCCAATTAAATGGGATATTTTCAATTCCTTGTGACTCCATTGGAACACGAATGACTAAATCTGCTGGTAAATTCTTTTGTAATCCTTGCTTCATTCCTTCGTACATCGCATTCACATACATCGTTCCAACTAGCGATAACATAAATCCAAATGCTAGAATTGCGACTGAAACAGCTGCCTTTTTACGATAACGAATGACATTTCGGCTACTAATTGTTGTCTCAATGCGAAATATCGTTTGAAATGGTTTAGCGATAACTGACGTAATCACACGAATCAACAATGGGATTGTAAACAATAAACCAATTGCAAATAAAATTGCTCCAATCGCACTTAGATTAAAGCCAATATATTTTTCAACAACTGTTCCACTTAAACCAATTACGATACCTGCCATTAAAACAATAAGACTGAAGATACTCCATTTCCGTTCTTTCTTTTGATTGCTCGGAAGTCCTGGTCTTAAAGCTTGAACTGGTGGTATTTTTCTTACCATAAATGCCGGTATGGCTGCACCTATTACAGACATGATAATCCCTAGTAAAAATGTAATGAATAAAATCTCAAATGAAATAGAAAATGATTCTTGCCCTGTACTTTCTACATTCACCCACTTGTTAATAAAAGAAGCTGCGAGCTGATGTGTGCTAGCACCAAGTACAACTCCTACTAACGAACCAATCGTTCCAATACATAATGCTTCTAATAAAACAACGAAAATGACTTGATTTGGATTACTACCAATCGCACGTAATAAAGCCCATTGTTTAAAGCGACTTCTTACAGATAAGAAGAAGCTTCCCATAATCAAAAGCGCTACAACAAATAAAGCAATTCCGCCTAAACTAAAGACTAATGGCTTCATCACATTTAATCTTTCTAATGCTTTATCTACATATGTACGCTGATCTATTTTAATATTTTCAAGTTTCTCATTCGCATCACTAGCGATCATTCTTTTTATATTCGCATCAGATGTTTTCACTTGAACAAGGTTAAATTGACCTTGTAAGTTTAATTCCTTTTGCATCCAAGCAATCGGAAAATATGCGCTATGTCCCATTGCTGCCATCAATGGTGGATTCAAAATCCCTACAACTCTCACATTTTTTTCACCATGCGGTGGAAAAGGCAGACGAATCATATCTCCTACTTTTATATTTTCTCGATCTGTATACCCTTTCGTAAGTGCTACTTCCGCCTCTTCTTTCGGATATCGCCCTTCTGTAATTTTATAAGAACGCATATCGGGAGAATCTTGTTCCACGCCCCAATACGATGGTTTGCCAGAAAGCTCTTTATAATTTGGTAACGGATAAGGGATAAGTACTTTTGATATTTTTTCCGCACTTTCAAGACCGTTCAGTTCTTTTAATTTTTTATCTTTTAAATACACATCATTTTTAATATAACCAAGTTGCAAATCATAATCACCATAACGACTCACAACCTGCTCTTTAACACTTTGTTCTACAGACTGATTTCCTAGTAGTAACATTGTTGCTAACATAACGCCTAAAGCAGCCCCAAGAGCGATTAACATGTTCCTTAGCCAATTCTGTCTAATAGACTTGGCCGCATATTTAATTATCCAAGACATCGCTCTTATCACCTACCTTAAAGTGCCGATTCATAATCTCTTGAATGTGCGTAACTTGCTGCGGAATATGCCGGAATTTCCATCCTTTACTTTCGGCATGTTCATGAATTACTTCACCATCTAGTAAGAAAACAACTTTATCTGCATGAGCGGCTACAAACGGGTCATGCGTTACAACAACTGCCGTTTGCCCCAATTCATCACAAGCATTACGAAGAGCCGCAATGATATTTTTGCTATTTTCAGAATCCAACGCTCCTGTCGGTTCATCTGCTAATATAATAGCTGGTTCATTGGCAAATGCTCTCGCAATGGCAACCCTTTGCTGCTGGCCACCTGATAATTGCGATGGTAAGTACTGTTCTTTCCCTTTTAAACCAACAAGCTCTAATAAACGCTTTGCCGCTGTTGTCGCCTTCTTCTGCGGGACATTATCTAACAGTAACGGTAATCCCACATTTTCTTCCGCATTAAATACTGGTATTAAATTAAACTGCTGAAAAATAAAACCTATTTTATGCCTCCGAAACAACGCGAGTTCTTTTTCTTTTAATGATGAAATTTCAGTACCATCTACTCGAATGCTTCCCGTCGTCGGAATATCTAATCCTCCAAGCAACTGTAAAAGAGTGGTTTTCCCCGACCCACTCGCTCCCATAATACAAACGAAATCACCCTTTTGGATTTGGAGATTAATCCTCTTTAATATCTTTACCTTACTATCACCAATATCAAATGATTTTTCTACCCCTTCAATTTCAATGATATTCATTTTTTATACCCCTTTTTTTCATTTAATTATCTTTATATTAAATATATATTCTGCTGCGAAACCAATCTTCCTATCACACTGTACTTGTATTGTAATATAAATATATTTTGAAACATACTTCGCAAAATAGCACATCTCACATTTTCTAATAAGAATTTGAATTTCTTGATTTCCCCCTCAACTCGTAACCATAATAGTTACAATAATATTTTCTTTTTAAGAAAAACTATCAACATATCCACAAATAGGAGGAATAAACATGAAACATCTAATCGTTTATGCACACCCAAATCCACAAAGCTTCAATCATGCGATTTTAGAAACAGTAAAAAGTGAACTTGAAGAAAAAGGTCATGAAGTACGTGTTCGCGATTTATATGAACTAAATTTCAATCCAGTATTAGCAGCTTCTGATTTTGTTTCCTTTTCTCAAGGAAATACACCAGCTGATATTAAAGAAGAACAAGAACATATCACTTGGGCTGATAACATCACATTTATTTATCCAGTGTGGTGGGCAGGTCTTCCAGCAATCTTAAAAGGATATATTGATCGTGTATTTAGCCACGGCTTTGCGTACGCTTATGGTGAAAATGGAATTGAAAAGTTACTAAGCAGTAAAAAAGGATTGCTACTATCCACAATGGGAAATACAAAAGAAGCTTATACAGCAAGCGGTATGTTTGATGCAATGAAGAAAACAACTGATGCTGGAATCTTTGAATTTACAGGAATTGAAACGTTAGAGCACACATTCTATACGAGTGTCCCTTCTGTGGATGACGGCGCGAGAAAACAATATCTTGAAGAAGTAAAAGAAGTAGTGAATCGTTTATTAGGGTAAGATGAAACTTCCATCAGTGAGGTTAACGCAGAGTGACATGCTGATTTAATTTTCTCAATAACGGATATGACTGAACATGGTAAAATAGCAAATAGGATGGGAGTCCTAATACATATGTGGTTTTCAAGTCAAAAAAAGACACTCGAAAGGGTGTCTTTTTAACATCCGCATATAGCTAGTACAAACAAAACGAATAGAATAATTACTATGGATATTCCAAAATTGAATGTAATCGTACGATCCATATCCCTTCCCCTTCTCGCAAATCCATTTATAAAAAATATTATTAAAGTAAAAAAGACACTCAAGTGAGTGTTTTTCAGCAGCTAAATCCACCTTCCCAGCAGCTGTATAATCCCTACTTTAGTAAGTGCTCAAAACAGTAAGCTGTGGATATTTTGACGGATTTACATTACTGTATGTTGATTAACGATGAGTGAGCAGGTCTTTTTCTGTAATTTAAACAATGAATGTAATTTTAATATACACTTACGCCCATCCCTACTTAAATCGAATTACAGCCTTCATTCAGCAAAAAACAGGCAATCTAAAAGATTGCCTGTTCACTATTACACCTTCTCAATCCACTCTGTCAAGTTATGGACAACTTGTGTTGGCTGCACGTCATACTCTGTTAACTTCTCCACAGTTGTGACTCCAGTGTGGACAAGAAGTGTATGCATACCAGCATTTATCCCCGCTAAAATGTCAGTATCATAGTTATCCCCAACCATTAGCGCTTCTTCTTTCGCCATGCCAAGTACTTTTAGTGCTTGTTCCATAATAATGGATTCTGGTTTTCCGATAAAGATTGGCTCTACACCTGTTGATACTGTAACAACAGATGTTAAGGAACCGTTTCCAGGTAATAAACCACGCTCAGTTGGAATGGCAATATCTCCATTTGTTGAAATAAATGTCGCACCATTACGTACTGCAAGACATGCTTTCGCTAGCTTTTCATATGTAATTTCCCGATCTAATCCAACAACGACAAAGTCAGGATTTTCATCCACAAGTTTGAATCCTTTTTCTACAAGTGCGTCATGTAATCCTTCTTCACCAATCATATACACAGACGCATCTTGTTTACGCTCATAAATAAAGTTTGCTGTTGCCATGCTTGTTGTAAATACTTGCTCTGGTTTAGCTGGAATATCGAAACGAACAAGCTTTTCTGCCACTTGCTCTGGTTTACGCGTTGAGTTATTCGTTACAAACAAATAGGGAATGCCGCGCTCCTGTAGTGCTTTTACAAAGTCGCTTGCTTCTTCAATTTGTTCTTCACCGCGATACATTGTACCATCTAAGTCGATTAAATAGCCTTTATACATCCATCTGTCTCTCCTTTTTGTCTAGCGTTCATACCCTTCTTATATTAACCGCTTTTTCCAAAGAAAAAAACGCTTTGTCTAAAAGCGTCCCATAACGTTCATTTTTTCTCTTGTATGTGATACGAACAGTGACAGTCACCATTGCACATATTTGATAACACTTTCACATTTTCATCAGAAAACAACCGCTTATACATACTTTCTTCCTCCAAACAAAGCTGTGGATATTTTTCAGCAACAGCCTTTAATGGACAATTTTGTTTTTGTAATATGTACGAGTTTTCTCCCTCTTGCTTCACTTGTACCATATATCCCTTTTTCTCTTGGATAACAGCAACTTCCCGAAGCTTCTGCCATACATTATCTTGTCTGCTGATTCGCTTTTGTAATTGCTCCTCCATCCGATTCGTTCTCGCTTTTAAAATAGCATTAACAAGTGTTTCATCACCGATTGACTCTAAATCCTCTAACACTTCTAAAGCAAATTGCTTATAATCTTTCGGAAACGAATCTTCTCCTTTTTGACTTAGGTCGTATACATATGTTGGCCTTCCCACATGTTGACGCACCATTTTCGACTGAATGATTTTTTCTTTCTCAAGCTTACTTAAATGACGACGTACTGCCATCTCCGTAATCTCTAAAGATTCAGCTAACGATGCAACTGTTTGTTCACCATTTATTTTTAAAAGCTGTACAATTTCTTCCTTCGTTGTACGTGCTTCCTCCATTTCTCATCCTTCTCCCTTTTGAGCCGTTCCCATAGACAAAAAAGACCCCCAAAAAGGTTAATGGGGATCTTATCCATGCGCTTATTCTGCTACAAATGCAGATACAGGTCCTAATTCCTTTTCTAAGTAACGGCGAATATTCGCAGGGTATTTTTGTACCACGGCAATTTGTTTTTGAATCGTTGTATATAATTCTTCATGGTTCATTTGAATATAATCTTGCATAAGCATTTTCCGAAGAACAATCACTTCTTTTATCCCTTTTCCTTCTTCCTCACTTATGACTTTTTCGTCCATTAAAATATCAATAATATCTTCATAACTCCCTGGATCACGCATAATAAATCCATCAATCATTGCATTTCCAACATCTAGTATGCAATCAATGATGAGATGCGACATACGCTCTAATGCGTAATATTCAAAATCCGTTTCATATTCTTGCTTCTCTTGAAATGTATCTACTACTTGTTCTAAACATGCTAACATTTGCTCTATTTTTTTTCTGTCTACAAAGTACATGAATGTCACCTACCTGGAAATTAAAGCATTTACATTTTAATTGTAACCGTTTCTTCTGAAAAAATCGACAATTTTTCGAATTCACCTTTCACGCGTTATTTGTTATAGTTATAACTGTATGATTTTTGAAATTGGAGGAATGTCACCTTGGAACGTGAACTCGCATTAGAAATTGTCCGTGTAACAGAAGCAGCAGCCTTAGCATCCGCACAATGGATGGGCCGCGGAAAGAAAAACGAAGCAGATGATGCAGCAACTACCGCTATGCGTGATATGTTTGATTCAGTAAACATGGCAGGTACTGTTGTAATTGGTGAAGGAGAACTTGATGAAGCACCAATGTTATATATTGGTGAAGAACTAGGAACAGGTAACGGTCCAGAAGTAGATATCGCCGTTGATCCATTAGAAGGGACAAACATCGTTGCAAAAGGTCTTGCAAATGCAATGGCAGTTATTGCAGTCGCAGATAAAGGAAACCTTCTTCATGCTCCGGATATGTACATGGAAAAAATCGCGGTTGGTCCAAAAGCAGCTGGTAAGATTAGCTTAGATGATCCAATTGAAAAAACAATTGAAATTGTAGCAGAAGCAAACAATAAGAAAATTCGTGACCTAACGGTTATCATCCAAGAACGTGAACGTCATCAAGATATTATTGACCGTATTCGCGCAAAAGGTGCACGTGTAAAACTATTCGGTGATGGAGATGTTGGTGCGTCAATCGCAACAGCTCTTCCAGGAACAGGTATTGACTTATTCGTTGGTATTGGCGGTGCTCCAGAAGGCGTTATCTCTGCAGCGGCACTAAAATGTCTTGAAGGCGAAATGCAAGCACGCTTAGTTCCAATGAACGAAGAAGAAGAAGCACGTTGCCGTAAAATGGGATTAGAAGACCCTCGTCAACTTCTTATGTTAGATGACTTAGTATCTGGTGACGACGCAATCTTCTCAGCAACAGGCGTATCTGCTGGCGAGTTATTAGATGGTGTGAAATTCCTTGGCGGAGACTTAGCAGAAACATATTCTATCGTTATGCGCTACAAAACAAGAACAGTACGCTTTATTAAAACACATCACCATTTAGATCATAAGCCTCACTTAAACTTAGATATTTAAAAAAGGAGCCTGTGTAGTATGGAAGAACGTTTCTTTCTTTACGACGATACAGTCGATACAAAAACGCGTTTCGTTAGCTTTATGGGAGAAAATGAGCGCCACGATTTAGCGCTTTTATATTCCGATCGCCATTACGGTAAAACAATTGTCCTTGATATGCAGCGTAATAAATTTGCAATCATCGGCACTGACGATTTAAACGAACCTGGCTACTTAGAGCACGCTTTTTCTGTCTCTGAAGAGATTGCAGAAGAACTTCGCTCATTCTTATTTGAACTTATATAATATTATGGCACCAGCTACCTTGATAGCTGGTGTTTTTTATACATAACGACGTTTTGAATTTTCAATCTTTTATGTTATACTTATGAACAAATCTATTTGGAAGAAAGGACGTCTACTACGTATGCCAACATTTACTTTGTAATGGATCAGCAATTGAATAGCATTACTCTCAAAAAAGCTATGTGCTTTGTCAAGGGAGTAGTCTGTTCATTTCCCATTACAAAGGAACGTAGCACATCTGTAGTATGATGTTTTACGGAGGTTCCTCTTAAGGGAGAACCTCCTTTTATTTTTGCCTATTTCTTTCCCATTCATACTGCAAGACATCCAAATAGCTGTCTTACGTTCCTTTACCATCAAACGAGGTGAAGGAAAATGCAGAAAGTACAACTTTCTTGGAATTTATATGAAAATGAATTTGAAACGATAGTCGAAAAGCATTGTAAAAATTGCGGGCATACCACCCTTTTTACTGATACGAACATTCGTAGGCATAACGCAAACGGAAAAAATATTTACCGCTTTGCCATTTATAAATGCCCGAAAGGACATACGTGGAACAAGAAACTTCACATTTATAAGTCTTTTTCTGATCATGTCGAAACGATCGATGTGTTTCAAAAAGAACAAGGTGAGATGATCACTACTATCTCGATTATGCAATATAAAGAAGCTGGCACTACAGAATTAGCCATTGTATTAGAAACAGTTTTTGGCTCTCATCGCATGGATAAAGCACTCGCTACGTATATTTCAGATTGGAGCCGCACCGCGATTGTAGACAGAATAAAAAACGGACACATTCAGTTGAATGGACAGAAGATGAAACCACATACAACGCTTTCTGAAGGTGATCTTATTTCAATTTGCTTGTAAAGGGGACACATATGCTAAAAATAACAAAAGGTACACTTAACCTATTAGATGAGTTAGATGATATGTATGAGCAGTGTAAAACGGACCTACTCCAAAAACAAATTTACCAATGGGATGACTCTTATCCGACGCGAGAAACAATTTCCTACCACTTAGAAAATAATGAACTCTATTGTCTATGTAAAGATGATTCAATCGTTGGTGCCGTCATTTTGAATGAATGGCAGTCCCCAGAGTATACGCTTATTGACTGGTCAAAAACGGAAGGACGTTTTCTCATTGTCCACTCTTTTGTCATCCATCCAGTCGCACAAGGAAAAGGATATAGTAAAGAACTATTATCCTTTTGGGAAAATGAAGCACAGCAAAAGAACTATACCGGGATACGCTTAGATGCTTTCACAGGTAATCCTGTTTCCTTACGTTTATACGAAACAAATAATTATATATGCCGGGGCGCTGTTTATTTTCCAAGTAAACCAAAGCCCTATAATTGGTATAACTGCTATGAAAAAATACTTGATTAAAAAAGAATTCCTCTTACGCCTATCGTAAGAGGAATTCTTTTTACTTCTTCACTTTTCGTAATACAAAGTGTGCACAACCAAAATTACAGTACTCGTATAAGTACTCCGATAATGTACTAATTTTCGTATCATATGTCGCACGTTGGTTACTATCATCAAAAAAACCGCGCAATCTGAGTTGTTCGTATCCCCAGTCACCAACGATATAATCATATTTATTTAAAATTTCTGCATAGCGCTCTTTAAATGCTTCTTCACGAAAACCGTTACGATAGTCTTTAATTACTTCGTATTGAACATTATTAATGCTCATTGTAGCATGTATCTCCTGCTTTTGCTCCATCATTAACTTCCTTTCTAAGCATTCTTCTTTTTATCGTATCACAAAGCCTAACAACCAACAATTTCAAATACAAAAAATTGAAAAGTAGTAAATGCTATGGAGAAGGAGGTGATACATCTTGAAAAAACAAATGATACTCTCTCTTCTCACGCTCTCTTTATTTGTAGGTTGCTACTCGACAAATAAAGCTGAAATGGAACATGAAAAAGGCAGCCGCGTTCTTGTCTCCAATAAAAACGACATGTATCATACAGAAAATACAAATACAAAGCTTACAAGAGTCGGATACTCCTCTAAACAAAAACATGAAGTATCTAACAAACAAGTGGGTGCCATTAACCGCGAGAAGGTGGCTGAAATGATTACAAGTATGACAGTAAATCTTCCAGATGTCACAAATGCTGCTACACTTGTGACCGATGACGAAGTATTTGTTGTATACAAAGCAAAAACAAACGATCCTGCTCTTGTAACAGATCAAGTATATAAAACGGCTTTATCCATCGTTCCTCGCTATTATAAAGCATATGTATCAACAGACCAAAAATTGATCACGCAAATTCAAGGTCTGCAATCTGGTACATTAAACAATAAAGAATATGAACAAAGCCTTGATATGCTAAAACGTGAAATGGGGAAAAATCCGCATTTGAATAATACGCAGAATCAAACATTAAATGACATGCTTAAAAAATAAAAAAGATGGCGGCTGCCCACTTGAGACAGCCCCATCTTTTTTATTTTTTACGGTTATCTGCGTATACCGCCATTGCATCGCACATAAACTGTGCTAAACCTTCTCCAAATTGGTCAATATTTTTTGTAAAACGTTCATCATCTACATACATTTGACCTAATCCTTTGAATGTCTCTAATGAATATTGACCGAAGTTTTGCAAGTAATCGTACCATTCTTGGATTGCTTCTTGTGCTTCTTTAGAATCAGGCGCGCCATTTCGAAGTGTAGCCAGCTTTCTATAAATGCCATTAAACTCTTCTTGCTTTTCTTTAGGCATGCCAGCTGCTGTCTTATTCGCTTTATCCACAGCTTCGTCTCCCCATCTCTCACGTGCTTCTTGCTCATATGGGTTTTGACTGAAATCAAATCCTTCAAATTTTTCTTTATTCGTCATTTGAATCTCTCCTTTTGTATGCTTAATTGTCTTATCAATTGTCGCAATCACCTTATCCAGTCTAGCTCGCTTCTCGAGCAGCATTTTCTTATGCAATTGAAGCGCTTCTTCCCGGTCAAATGAAGGACTCATGATAATTTCCTTAATCTTCTTTAAAGGGAAGCCAAGCTCTTTAAAAAATAAAATTTGCTGCAATGTCTCTAGATTTTCATTGGAATACAGACGATACCCTGACTCTGTCGTCTCGTCTGGGGTTAACAACCCAATTTCATCATAATGATGCAGTGTGCGCACACTAATACCAACTAAATCAGCTACTTCTTTTACCCTCATTGTCATTGTTTCGCCTCCCTTCATACATACAATAAAGTATTACGTAACGTGAGAGTCAATAAAAAATGATTATTAAATTATGTGTTTTTTATGACTAAAAACTCCTCCACTCCACATTCCCTTAAAATTCAGGCATAATATATATGTACATATATTAGAAAGCGGTGAAAAATATGGTTTCAAATGCTGTAATTACCAGTATGATTATGCAACTAGCGATTTCGGTTCTAGTTCCAATTATCGTACTTGTTTATTTTCGAAAAAAATATCATATAAACTGGAAAGTTGTTGGTGTTGGGGTTCTTATCTTTATTGGATTTTCACAAATTCTCGAAACACCTTTTCACGTATTTATGCTGGGCAATCCTACAACATCGGAAATATTGAAAAACCCATTTCTTTATGCCATCTATGGTGGACTTACTGCCGCTATCTTTGAAGAAGCAGGTCGATTCATAGCCTTCTTCTATTTACTTAAGAAATATCAAGAATATAAAGATGGTTTAGCATATGGAATTGGACACGGAGGGATTGAATCTATTTCAATTGGGGCTCTAGCTAGTCTTCAAACTCTATACTTTGCTATTTCAATCAATAATGGAAGTTTTTCAAAACTTATTGAAAAGGCCCCTCAGCTCAGTCAAGTGCAAGATTTATTACTTAGCACTCCTTCCTATCTCTACCTACTTGGTAGCTTAGAAAGAATCTTAGCTTTGGTCTTACAAATCGCCTTCTCAATGCTTGTATTATACGGCGTAAAACATAAGAAATATATTTTTGTTATATATGCCGGCTTGTTCCATGCATTTATAGACTTCTTTGCAGCTCTTTATCAAAAGCAAGTTATCAACATATTTGTTGCAGAAGGAATCACGCTTATTTTTACAATTTGCGCTTTCATTCTTATTCGTAAAATGAAAGACAAATTAACAATTGAATCCGAAAAAAGCTAAGTCCATGCGGCTTAGCTTTTTTTGTATAGAGGATTTTTTTCCTATTTGTCGAAGTATGTATGGTCAACTTAAAAAATGAGGGATGGATTTTGAAAAAACTTATCGTAGTACGTCACTGCTCAGCAACTGGACAAGAACGAGATGCAGCACTAACAATTGCAGGGGAAAAGCAAGCACACTTTCTTGCTGATTTTCTCATACAAAATAACCTGCAAATAGAGTCCATTATTTCAAGTCCTTTTACTCGAGCCATTCAATCCATTGCACCATTTGCATTACGAACCAATCTACCCGTAGGCGAAGATGAGCGCCTAGAGGAACGCATATTAAGCAATAATCCAATGGAAGATTGGCTACAAAAACTAGAATATACTTTTACAAATATAGATATTGCCTTTTTAGGCGGAGAGTCAACAAAACAAGCGATGGACCGCGTTGCATCGCTTATTCAAGATATTTTACAACAAAAACACCAAGTAACATTACTTGTTACACATGGAAATTTATTAACGCTCATTTTAAAGTACTTTGATAATCGGATTGGTTTTCTAGCATGGAAAAACTTAAGCAATCCTGATATTTACGAAATTACAATTGATGAACAAACGACAATCCACAGATTGTGGGGAAAGACCGTTGAAAATTGTTACACGAGATAATATTGAACAAGAACATATCTGCTGTGCAATGTCAGACAAAAAAGTGAAACGTGGTGTCGAGCTAAAAAAAGAGTGGCTAAAGGATCGATTTGAAGAAGGACTTATGTTTAAAAAGCTAGATGTAAAAGGAAAGGTGTTCATTGAACACCTTCCAGCTGAGTATGCATGGGTGCCTATCTCTGCACCAGGATACACATTCATCAATTGCTTTTGGGTATCGGGGCGTTTTAAAGGGCAAGGCTATGGTGCACAGCTCTTAGAAGAATGTATGCAAGATTCTAAAGCGAAAGGAAAGCATGGAATCGTTGTTATTTCAAGCAAGAAAAAACGCCCCTATTTATCAGATGGCGGCTACTTAAAGAAAAAAGGGTTTCAAGTATGTGATACAGCACCGCCTTATTTTGAATTACTTGTATACAAACTTGATCCAAATGCTCCTTCACCACATTTCACAGCAAGCGCCAAAGACATGAAGATTCCGAATCAAAACGGCTTGGTTGTCTATTATACAAATCAGTGTCCTTATACTGATTATTACATTCATCAAGAATTAGCCAATATCACTCAGCAATATCATATCCCTTTCGAATGCATTCAGTTGACATCGCGAGAAGATGCGCAACATGCTCCTTGTGCCTTCACGACATACGGAGCTTTTTATAACGGAGAATTTTTAACACATGAAATTTTAAGTGCAAAAAAATTTGAAAAAGTCATGATGAACATAGGGAAAATATAGAAAGGGGCATTACAAAAATATGTACGAAGAAGTAATCTCTTTATTACATAAGACAAATGTTTCTTATGAAAAATTTGAACACGAACCAGTTCTCGATTATGAGACAGATCGTGTTGTTCGTGAACGCCTTGGCTTGCAGGGTGCTCCAAGTAAAAGCTTATTTTTAAAATCAAAATCTGGATCCTATTACGTTTTCTTCACATTGGAAGGAACTCGTCTCGAGAGAAACGAAATGAAGGAAATCACGGGGCAGCGCTTATCAATTTGTTCACCTGATGAACTAAGAGAACAAACAGGATGTATTCCGGGATGCGTCGCTCCTTTTGGCTATTCACAGAATGTAACAATTATTGTGGATAGTTCCGTCTATGCCTATGACAAAATTTTAATTACACCGGGTGTTCCGGAATTTACAATTGAATTATCCACAGAAGAATTGAAAAAGATTTTATCCACATGTCAAAATACCGTTTTAGAATATAGAAAAACAAATTGAAAAACTGCGGTAAAACTTCCTTTATTGTTTCCTATTTAGTTGTGTTTGAAGTAAAAAAATCCTTCTTAGTTTTCATGCTAAGAAGGATTTTTTACTATTATTTTGCTTGTGCTGTATTTTCTTTTGCAGAACGTACTTGCTCATCTGCATGGTAAGAAGAACGAACAAGCGGGCCAGCTTCACAGTGGCTAAATCCTTTGCTAAGAGCAATTTCTTTTAACTCTGCAAATTCAGCTGGTGTGTAGTATTTAATAACTGGTAAATGCTTTTTAGATGGTTGTAGGTATTGTCCAAGTGTTAAAATATCCACATTGTTCGCACGTAAGTCGTCCATTGCTTCAATTAAATCTTCTCTTGTTTCACCCAGTCCCACCATAATGCTAGATTTAGTTGGAATATCAGGTTGCATTTCTTTTGCACGACGTAAAAACTCTAATGAACGATCATATTTTGCTCTAGCGCGAACTCGGTCAGATAATCGACGTACTGTTTCAATGTTATGGTTTAAAATATCCGGTTTTGCATCCATTAACATTTTTAAATTTTCTTCTACCCCGCCCATATCAGATGGCAGTACTTCAATAGACGTGAATGGATTTTTGCGACGAACAGCGCGCACTGTTTCAGCAAAAACAGCAGCTCCGCCATCTTTCAAATCATCACGTGCAACCGCTGTTATAACAACGTGTTTTAAGCCCATGTGTACTACAGAATCTGCTACGCGTTCTGGCTCTTGTAAATCAAGCTCCGTTGGTAAGCCTGTTTTAACCGCACAAAAACGACAAGCACGTGTACAAACCGCACCTAAAATCATAAACGTTGCTGTTTTTCTTACAGCCCAGCATTCGTGAATATTCGGACATTTCGCCTCTTCACAAACGGTATGTAACTGCTTAGAACGCATCATTTTCTTTAAGCCTGTATAGTTTTCATTTGTATTTAACTTAATTTTCAACCATTCGGGCTTGCGCTTATATTCTGTTTGTTTTGTCATGTTATCAACTCCGCACAATATG
>Ga0102589_1001703_pt1 | contig 28397 bp, 29 predicted proteins | sample AraplaMF_Col_mLB_FD_76858 | JGI IMG/M metagenome (GOLD analysis project Ga0102589, IMG submission 76858) | Arabidopsis root microbial communities from the University of North Carolina, USA - plate scrape MF_Col_mLB | ecosystem: Host-associated > Plants > Roots > Endosphere | place: USA...
ATGTCAAAAAGTACGGCCGTAGTTGCATTACCATTCCAGGTGATATTGGGTATGAGCAGCATTGCCAACAAGCAGTAATGCAAACCATTCACCAATTTGGCCGTATTGACATTTTGGTGAATAATGCTGGTGTACTATACATAAGGAATAGTCTACTTGATGTAGATTCGAACCAACGAGCAAGTACCTTTCACACAAATGTTTTTTCTCAGTTTATTTTTACGAAAGTTGCTTTGCCATACATGAATTCAGGGAGCTCCATAATAAATACAACATCCCTTAGTGCTTATGATGGAGATCAAGATGCAATTGACTACGCGGCATCTAAAGGAGCAATTGTTTCATTTACACGTTCGCTGTCATTGTCACTGGCATCGCAAGGGATTCGAGTGAATGGTGTGGCCCCGGGACCAATTTGGACTCCATTAATTCCATCTTCCTTGCCTCCAGAATGGCTCGCTACATTTGGAGACCATGTTCCTATGAAGCGAGCCGGTCAACCGTTTGAAGTGGCACCTGCTTATGTATTCTTGGCCTCCGATGATGCATCTTACATATCAGGGCAAATTCTGCACGTGAATGGTGGGGAAATTATAAATGGATAAATACTAACAAAACTGATATTAATTATTGTTCAAACTGGGTATTTTCCTTTCACTCTATATTCACTCAACTCTCTTTTCTTCTTCATAAGGAGTAAATGTCCTATTTGAAACATGATGGAAGACCAGAGTAGAATGGCAATCAATTGCCCAATGTTAATGCTAGCAGCTGTTGTAGGGATTTTTCATCACTGTTTATGTACAAAGCGATAACACGTAAAAATGAAGTGTACAAATATCATTGCTAATCAGCTTTATAAGTTAATAGAAGAAATCATCTGGAGCACTGGTGTAACGCAAGGTCATTTTAACAATATTGTAAAACAGTCAAGGGAAGAAGAGTAGTATTTCAAGGAAGCAATAAAGAATATTTAGTGATGAAGAGGCACTTTAACAAGCTACAATAAAATTGTTAAGGTGCCTGTATCGTTTGTGAATAGATATTATAATTGAAGGGAAACAAAAATACCGGAGGAATCACGATGCCAACCTACAATAAACTAGTACGTGCCCCAATCCAAGAAATGATTACAAATAATAGTAAAACACTTACTTACAACAAGAATACTAGATGAAAAGAATACATAGAAGAAGTATGCAAGAAAACAGGGGAAGAGTTAACGAAGCATTTAGAGGCGAAAAATAAAGACTATAAAGTAGAAAAACTAGCAGATTTATATTGCTTTCTTATTGTTCTTTGTTTTTAGTTGGTTTGAGTCTAGTTTCAAGTATACAATTTAAACAGGGAGGAGGAAAAATTGAAAGAAATGGACAAGTAATTCAAGAATGGGTCCAATTGATTATGGTTTCAAATCTTAATTGAGTAAAGTGGAAGTCCTTCAATTTTATAATGTAGATAACGATGAATATGTTGGGACAAATGAGAAAGATATACTATTAAACTTTATGAAAGTACCTGTTTTCCAACAAACAGTAGATCGTGTCTTTTGGTGTAGTTTTTAACGAATGTTTTGGTTATGTTTTGCTAGGGAATGTATTTGTACTTCGGTATAAGTAATTAGCAAGAAAATAGAATAGTAGTATCCGATAGGAGAATGAATAGATGAAAAAAATAAACCATAAATTATTTGGTGAACTTATCTATGATGGATATTGGACCGGAAAACAAAAAATAGCTATTTTGGGTCATGACAAAATAGTTCCTTTAACTATTGATGGGGAAGAACATGATGTGTTTTCTGCAATTCAAGAAGAAGCTTATAGCAAATTCATCGCTGATACAAATAGACTTATACAAGAAGCTGAACAAGCTATATTCGAATATTATCAAGAAGAATGTTTAGAGTATAGAGCTATGTTAGGTGATGAGTCTGCTGATGAAATAGTACCAATTATAACAACTACTCAACAATTAGGAAAGTTGGTTGATCCTATAGGACTTACTATTTTACCAGATTTCGAAGATGGAGTTAGAAGGCTAGGATTAATATTCAATTGTACATGGGAAGAGGACGGTATTGGTGTAAGATTTGAGAATGAAGAAGTTATTGAAGTTGGTTATCAGGATATTGTTATTTAAATTGTAGAACGAGAAAACTTACATATGAATAAAGTTTTGCAAGATAAGGGCGTTCACAGTAAGAGAACAGGTTTCTATACGATGGAGAGTATAATAAGGAGAGGTAATATGGAATATAAAGGAATGTCTTCGTTGTGGCTTGGAACAAGTCAATCATTTCAGCATCTTCAAGAATATGTTGATATGGAATATACAGAAGATGGAGATAGTATAGATTCAAAATTTGGAGTGAATTTCGGTTTTGGTTACTATGATGAAGATCAAATCGAAATTATGTTTTATGAGGAACCTAAAATACATATAGAAGAGATTTTACTGGATTTCTCTTATAGTGAGGTAATTATTCCGAGATTTAAAGATTTGATGAAAAAAGTAAATGTAGAGGACAGGATGAATTCTGCTATAGTGCTTTATGATTTTCAATACGATGCTGAGAAAGTAGAAGATACATATGAGGGTTTAGAATTTATATTTATTGGTGCTGTACCTTATAATTAATGATTTTTAGGTATTTAATGAAATATCAAAACATCAAGGAGGAAAAAATGAAAATACAAACGGAAAGTATTATTTATCCTCTCCCAGATGATACGTTGCTAGAAAGAATAGAGGGAAATCTGGAAGTCAAATTCCCTTCAGAATTTTGTATGTTTATTAAGAAAAATAATGGAGCGATTCCCATCACAAAGTATTTTGCACATAAAAACAATCGGTATGTAGTAGAGCGTTTCCTATGTTTATTGGATAACCCAAGTGAAAATCCAAAAGGTATGTATGATATGAAAGTAGTGTTTAGTCAATTGGATGAACGAATTATTTCGGATGAGGATTTAACTGGTGCGGAGATAGTTCCTATTGCGGCTCTATATGCGGGAGATTTTGTTTGTATAGATTATCGGGAAAATCAAATGAGTCCAGAGATTTGTATTTGGTATCATGAGGATTCAGATGAATTTGAACCATTCGCTGAAAAAATAGCGAATAATATAAATGAGTTTTTTGAAATGTTATCAGAATAAGTTGAAAAAACTGCAAGATAAAACGTATTTTATGTAAGAAGCTCGTATACATATTTTCTTGATAAAATTATATGATGAATTGGAATCCCTAGTAAACGGAATGTACCTAGGGGTTTCGTGTTTTTTAACAATAATATAACTATCAAACGTAAAAATATAAAATAGAAATATAGTACAATAAATGTAATGTAAAGTTTAATTGGAATAGAAAGAACAGTGGAGCGATTTTTGCAATTTGAAAGGTTGGAAGATATGAAAAGTAAAATGAACAGAGAGGAACTTATTGAACTTGTAAAAAAGATCTATAATCTTGATTTACCAGAAACAGAACATAGCGAATATGTGAATCAATTCAATAATAGCGGTGTTCCGCATCCGACACCTAGTGATTTAATATTTTGGAATGATATAGAATTAACACCTGAAGAAGTAGTAGAATTTGCATTAAGTTATAAGAAAGAAAAAGAATAACTTTAATAAGTAGATGAGAGAGTTTAGAAGGAGATTGTATTAGTATTTACATAGAGAAATGTTGTAAATAAGGAGAGGGTTAGATGGAAAGTTCAAAAGTTGTATTATGTATACCTGGTTTATGGAAGAATAGAAGTGAACTTATTGAGGCGATTGTAAGAAAAAGTGAGGGATATATGTTTGCTGGGAATTATATGAGTAAACTAGGGGACCAGAGTATTTTTTTTGAAGTTGATATATATGAACATGACGAGCGAGTAGCAGAAGCGTTTGAAATTGCTGGATACAATTCATTTACTGAGGAAGACCTTGATCCTATTAGAAAACATTCTTTAGCACTGTATTTAATTGGGGAAGGAGGTTCCATTGAAAAGATAAGGAAGTTAGTTGATGCTGCAAATGCACTTGTAAAAGCTGGAGGGCTGGGCGTGAAAGTTGAATCCTCAGGTACTGCAAATACAATTGAAAGCTGGAAGGATATGTATCATACAGATGATGAAGTCCAATTATTCAAAGCTTTTGTAACAGTAGTCGCAGAAGATGATTTTTACTATACGTGTGGTATGCATTGCTTTGGGCTGCCGGATGTAATTACTTTTAAAGATCAAGTAACCCCGCAATATGCTCAAGAATTAATGAACGTTTTTTGTCTGTATAATCTGATTGAAAAGCCTAGCTTAACGGACTATTCTACATTCAGCCTAGATGAAAATAACCCTCATTTTATATTGCAACATACGGAGTGTAAACATTTTTCAGAAGATGAATTGTTTTATAATCAGTATGGTATTTGGGCGTTAGTAAAAAAAGAGTAGTATAAAGTTTGTTGTGATAGGAATAGATGGTGCAGGAAATCCGATTTGTTGTAAATAACTAACTGTAAAAATGATGAGAGTTGATATGGATACTGGTGAATAAGAATGGAGTACTTCTAATTTAGGGGCATATTTACATAGGCAGTTACTGAAGAGGTCTAAATCCATTTTTGATGATAGATTTGTAGGGGGAAAATTAAGTGAAGTAAAGTAAAGGGGAATATGCGTGTCTATTAAAAATGCAATGCAACAATACTTTAGGTTAAGAATAAAATTAGCGCACGAAGGTTTAGATTTTCTATTAAAAACACCAGTTCTTGAAGAAGTGAATCCTATTCTTTATGATGGGGAAATAGATGAGGAAGGTTATATTCTATGGAAACCAGTAGAAAAAAATATCGTACACGACTTTATTCATTTAGAAGAAGAAATGGATATTCACTTTCATCAAACGGTTATTACGTACTTTAATTCCTATTGGTTTGCTGAATTAAATGGTTTTTATAAAAATTATTATATTGAATTAGAAGCGGTATTGCCGAATATTGAATTGCATTCATTTAAAGAACGGTTAAAGGGCTATAAGGGGAACCATCAAGAGAGATTAAAACATATCCCAATAGGTATTGAAGGTAATGGAATGTTAGTTGTGATTGACAATGAAAATGGGAAAGTGAAATTAGAAGATTTTGAGAGAAGTTCATTTGAAACAATTTCAGAAAATATACAAGAATTGATTTTGAATTTACGTTTGAAGAGGTGATAGTTAGTACAAGTTTAAAGGAACTCATTTCTCGATGAAGCTTCCAATGAATTAGTAGTGTTTTGTTGGCTTTATATCTGTTAATTGGTGTGTATTGTTATAGAAAGTAAAGGGGCGTATTTATATGACAATCCGGTTTTGTAAGGAAGCAGTTGCATACTTAAAACCAATAGTAAAAGAGGATCTTGAGGAAGAATGCTTTACTTTATCTGAAGAAAATAGTTTTGTCCATACATTTTTTAATGAAGATTTAATGATTACCTTTTTAGTTGAGGATCATCAAAACGATTATTTTCAATATGTTCAAAATAAGCATATATCAGAAGAAGGATTGGATGAGGAACAGTTAGTAGAAATGGGGATCAATAATCTTTATAAATTAGCAGATGAAAAAGAACTACGGGTTCACACGCTATCGGAAGGGTGTTTTGCTTTAATTCTTGACGGGAATTTCGAAGCTAGCTTAATTGTTCTAGACGACTTATGGGAGCACTCATTAAAAGAATTCGTATCAAATGGGTATGCAGTTGCGATACCAGCGAGAGATATTCTTGTTTTTTGTGATTGTAATGCTAGTAACGGGATTGAAAAAATGAGAGGAATAATAGAAAAGGTTTGGGAAGATGGAGATCATTTACTGATTGATAAAATTTTGGTGAGAAGTGAGGGGAAATGGAGTTATTCAGAGTGAAAATGAAGCACATAGGAAAAGGGGAAGAAATTAGTGGGAAAGTTTATTAAGAAGATAGGGGATAAAACTTTCATTGCTCAGGCGGAAAAGATCTTCGCAGTGCAGGTAGAAGGGTTATTTCATTTTTTAACTGAAGTAGAAAATGATCGATTAATAGATGGGTTTTCTATACAAGTTGGTTGGTCGATTTATTTTCTTGATAAAAGGGAAGATGGATTTCATATTACTGTACATGATTATACGAAGAATCCATTTGAAGATATGACAGATGATTTGACGATTTCATTATGGATACTATTAACACAAGTGAGTTTTTTAAAACCATTAACAATTGAAGGGGAATTGCTGCGATTTTGTGATAAAATTGTCGCTGCCAAAAATGTCTTAAAGTTAGATGATATTTACTTAGAAAGAACAAAAGATTGTGAAAAAGGTGACTCCGGTTGGTATATAGGTCCTATTAATGATGAGGATGATACAGAAGAGTACGAAGCGTTTTATGCATATGAATTACTAAAATTGAAGCCTTCACTTATTCAAGTACTAACACTACCTTCTGGATTTCTTGTAATCTTTGAAAAAGATGTAGTGAAAGCAGTGGTAGATGAAAATAATGTGAACATTTTGGATAGGATTAACGATAAATAATCTGGTATAGAAAAAAGACCCAGCCATTTGTTAATGTTAGTATCTCAATAAAGTGTAAAAATCGAATCGTGTAGGATGAGCCTTATTACATATTGGAGCAATTACTTAGGGAGGAACATTTGTGGCTTATAAAGATAGTTTATTTCATGTTGTTAAGGATAAAATTATATTAACTATGTTTATTTTACTTACTGTTTTCCATATGATAAATTTTGCATTTTTCTTCTTTTTTGCAGTTACGGTAGCTTTGTTTTGGGACGATCCGAATGCTGATATGAGTACAGAATATGCGCCAATAGTTATGCCGTATTTATATCCAGTTCTTATCGGTGGGATATGTATATTTTTAGCTTTTGTCAGCTGTTATTTCTATCAGAAGTACGCACCGAATTCTAAGTGGAAAAAGGTAGCTGTGGAAGTGCTTTTTCTGATTGTTGCATTTGTCATTCCAAGATTTTTTGGTGCATTTAAAATTCCTTTATTGGACATGCTTTCAAGATAAAGAGTTTACTATTGAGTATTCAAGAAACAAAAAGTCTCAGTAAATCGAAATTTACTGGGGCTTTTTGTTTATCGTTATCTTTTGAGTGAGACAGTTCACGATAAGAATGTAAAAAATAAATAGTATTCTACATATCAAAGATGGATGGTACATGACAACTCTCTTCAATCTGAAAGGTTTCTCTCCTAATATGAGCGAATAGATTGAAAAAGGAGGGAGTTTGTATGGAAGTTGTTGTGAAACAGCGGAAGAAAAGAGGTAAGGGGAAAAAAATTGTCATTTGGTTTGGTAGTATTCTTCTTTTTCTACTTGTTATCGCGGCAGTTTTTGTAAATGCATTCGTGATGAAGTCAATGCCAAAGGTAGAAGGGACGGTTCATGTCAGTGGATTGCAAAAATCGGTTCAAGTAACACGAGATGAAAGAGGGGTACCTCATATTAAAGCTGAGAATGAGCATGATTTATATTTTTCACAAGGATATGTTCAGGCGCAAGATCGGTTGTTTCAAATGGACTTAAGTAGAAGACAAGCATCTGGAACATTAGGCGAAGTGGTTGGGAAGGCGGCGCTAGATAAAGATAAATTGTTCCGAACCCTTGGGCTAAGGCGAGCAGCAGAAGCATCAGTAAGCCAATATACTGGCGAAGCAAAAGATGCATTGGAGTCGTTTGCTGATGGAGTAAATGCATTTATAAAGGAAGCAAAAAAGGATGGGAAACTACCAGTAGAGTTTCATTTACTAGGATACGAGCCTGCTGAATGGATTCCGGTTGATTCTTTAACGATTGGCAAGTATATGGCTTTTGACTTAGGTGGTCATTGGCATGGACAAGCATTTCGATTTTGGGCACTTCAACATCTTTCGAAAGAGCAGGCCTATGAATTATTTCCAACTTATCCAACGGATGCTCCTAGACTATTAGCGCTGTTAAATAATCTGGATGTGAATGTGGCCAGTGGTTTTGCAAAAGCAATTATTCCACCAGAATCTAACGGGAGCAATAATTGGGTTGTAAGTGGAGAAAAAAGTGCATCAGGAATGCCTATATTAGCAGATGATCCCCATCTTTCTTTGGCGACACCATCGATATGGTATCAAACACATTTGGAGATGAAAGACATAAATGTGAGCGGAGTTATTTTTGCAGGGGTTCCAGGTGTTATGTTAGGGCATAACAAACAAATTGCTTGGGGTGTCACGAATACAGGTCCGGACGTACAAGATTTATATATAGAAAAAAGAAACCCGGATAATCCCAATGAGTTTTTGTATAACGATAAATGGGAAAAAGCTACGATTGTGAATGAACCTATAAAAGTGAAAGGTGAAAAAACAATTCCTTACGAAGTGACGATTACTAGACACGGTCCAGTCATTTCAGAATTTGCTTATAAAAATAAAGATGAGGCTGTTTTTGCGCTTAGATGGACGGCATTGGAACCTTCAGCGGAATTAAAGGCCGTATTAAATATGAACAAAGCAACAAATTGGACTGAATTTGAATCAGCGCTGGAAGATTTTCATACTCCTACTCAAAATTTCTTATTTGCATCAATAGATGGCACAATTGCTTATAAAGCAAACGGAAACATACCGATACGTAAAAAGGGAGATGGAATTTTACCTGTTCCTGGATGGACAGATGAATATGAATGGGAAGGCTACATTCCCTTTGATAAACTTCCAAAGGTGATAAACCCAGAACAAGGCTTTATATCAACAGCCAATAATAAAATAATAAATGATGATTATCCGTATCATATTAGTCATATTTGGGCGCAGCCGTATCGTCAAATGCGTATTCAAGAATTTTTACAGGAAAAGGATAAATTGACTACGAAGGATTTACAAACTTTGCAAATGGATCAAAAGAACCTTCAGGCAAGAGAGTTTGTCCCAGTGTTTGTGAAAGAACTGAATAAAGTAAACGTATCAGACGTGGAGAAACAAGGGTTAAAAGAGCTGACAAATTGGGATTTTTACGATAATAAAGAGAAAGCTGCCCCGTTAATCTTTCATCTATGGATGAAAGAAATATCCAATACTTTATTTTCAAAGGAAATACCAAAGGATGTAATGGGTTTATTTGAAGGTAAGCAACAAGTTGTGGAACAATTGATACGGAAGCAGATGAATGGGGAAAACAGTGTATGGTTTTCTAAACATGGAGGCTTCAAAGAAGTTTTACATACATCGTATTCAAAGGTAATGAAAAAGCTTGAAAAACAATATGGATCAGACGTAACGAAATGGAAGTGGGGAGAATATCATAAGCTTTCTTTTACGCATCCTATGTCCCAATCCTCTCCGTTACTTGGTTTTTTTTTCAATCGTGAAAAGGCTGTGCCAGTTGGGGGAAGTAATATTACAGTTCAAGCAGCAAGTTATGGAGATGATGGGATTGTGAAGCACGGAGCATCTTGGCGATTTGTAATAGATACAAAGGATATGTCAAAGGGTTATCATATTGTAGGACCAGGACAATCAGGACATTTTAAAAGTGACTGGTATCATGATCAAATAGAAGATTGGGTAAATGGAAACTATCATGCTACTACGCTTCGTACAGATCGAATTGACGGTAAAATATTAACTTTAAAACCACAATAAGATTTATCCCGGATTAACGGGAAATAAGACCCCACCTAAAGCTTCAGAGAGGAATGAGGAAGATAGGTGAGGGATATCTGCCCGTAAAAGCCTAATTGGTTCATCTAACCACCAGTGGGAGATGAAGAAAAAACTCACTGATGAAAGTTGTACTTTATAGGACTCTTACGTTTGTAAGAGTCTTTTTCGTATCATAAATAGCTTTCTTATAAAACGACAGTGTACCATAATTAAATTATGGAATGTTATAATTTAGGAAGAGAGTTTCATAGTTATACATATATAGAGGTGAGTACATGAGCAATTGTTATTTTGAATTTGTAATACATAAAGAGTCTTGTTTTCATAGACTAAGAAAATTTTTTTACAATCTTAAAGAAGAGAAAGAAAAAGAGATGATAGATTGTAGTGATTCTATGTGGCTAGATTATTTTGAAGAAGAGGTATTAAAACAATTTTGGTGGCCGACGGAAGAAGAGTTACACCATCACCAGATTTTATGGGAACAAACCCCTGTAGAAAAGCGTTTTACAGATTCTAAACTGAGAACACCATGGGACTTTGAATCTATGATTGATGCATTTGCTTGTGGAGAATATGAACTAGTCTCTTGTGAAAAGGTATCGAACAATATTGGAAGAATTGAATTTTATCCCTATGCATGGCCATACGGTGGAAACGATGTGTTTAGAGCGTTGATTGAGTATAGTGGATTCAAAATTATTGATGAGAGCGTATAGAATTTACCATAGTTAAAGGTATAGTGATAGATTTTCTTATTGTAACTATGCATTTAGTTTTGAAAAATCAAATAAACACGGAAATACGTATAAAATTGTAGATAGTTTTCATTTAGTTATATAAGGTTGAAAGAATCCAAGTTACATAACAATAAATGAAATATATGGAATAGAATAAATCATAAAAAGAAACTGCAGAAGGGATGAGAAAATATGTCCAATTACGTAAAGTCGGAATTTATCGAAAATGCAGGTGGCTGTATCGTATCGAAAAATATTTTAGATGGAAATGGAAAATTAAAATGGTTGGTTAGAGATGAATCTGTGACTAGCGTTGATAATGGCTGGAGGTTTTTTTCGGATATTGATGATGATGATTATGTAAACGTTCCGAATAACTTAGTAGTATGTGATTTTAATACAGTAGCTCAAATTGAACCTGCTATTCTAGCGGTTTATTCCTTTCCGGTTGGAAGTGATCTACAATTAGTTGTAGAGAAGGGAAAATGTTATTTTATTGATAATATAACAGAAGAAGTTATCGAGTTTTTGTACCATTAAAATAACATACTCTAAAGAGGAATAATAACTTGTAGCCAGATAGATTCTGTACAAAGAGAAAATGTATATTATGCTACACGAAGTTGTACTGAACTTATTAGTGAATTGTATGAAGTAGGGAATAGATAATGGTTTGGGAGAAGTGAAAATGAAAAGAGAAATGGAGCAGTATTTTCATAAATTATTTAAGGAATGGAAAAACTATAATCATTCATTACCAAAATCCGTATGGATAGAAGAAGCAGATTCTTTTATATATGTAGGGGAACCAGATGCAGAGGAATATATTTTTTGGAAGCCTATAGAAAAAGATTTATTTCATGACTTTTCTGATATAGAAAAGAAATTAGCAGTACAATTACATCATTCGATTAAAGAATATTATAATTCCTACTGGTTTTTAGATTTAGCAGGTAGTTATTTAGAGTATAACATAGAGTTAAATTCTGTTATACCAGGAATCGAACTTCGAGATTTTTATACCTTTTTACAAGATTATAAAAAAGCGCACCATAATGAGTTGAAAAATATTCCTATAGGTATGGAATGTAACGGGCTTTTGGTAGTTGTAGATAATGAAAATGGCCAAGTGAAAATAGAAGATTATGAAAAGGGGACTTTTGAAGTTATTAGTAATAGTTTAGCAGAACTCATTTCAATGCTCTAATGAAAGTATATATTATATAGGATTAAATTCGAAATATAAGTTAAGAGGTAATGGATATGAGCAAATCAGTATTTGAAAAAATAGAATTAGTCAAAAATATTTTAGGTGATGATCCATTCGGTTTGATTATTGGTGAAATTGTGGAAGAAGAAAACCCAATAGATGAAAAATTAGAAGATCATATTTTAAAAGATTATTATTTTATTGCAGGAAAATACAAAATATTGAATGGTGGAGTAATTACTATATACGGCCATCAAAGACTTAAAAGTATTCAGTTTTATGTGGAAGATATGCTAGATGGTGCTGATAAATGGATTTGTATAGGAACGGTAGAAAATTATCCATTATTTATTAATAAAATTGATGGAGAAGTATCTTGTTTGTTTGGAAATTTAATTGATCAAAATTTTGTTATTGAATCATACGGTGATTTTAGCAGTTTTTTAGAAAATTATTTTTTAGGGAGCAAATATATTGATATCGGCCTGTCTTTTGTTGAAGCGGGTGGAATAAGGAATCCCATTGGAAGTAAAGAGGATGAGTGGTATAAACTGTTAGAATTGAATAGATTAGTTTAAAGGTATTACTTTGAATTTGGTGGTGAAAACTTTTTTACTTTAGAGAAGTAGAAATGAAAGGGGACGGCTATATGGAACCAAAACTTGCATTTTTAAGAAAATATAAAAGAAATGTAAAGCTTCAATCAATAGATAAAATAGATAATAAGGTCATACCTAGTATTTGGTATGAAATTTTTAAAGAACACGATAGCAACAAGAGAATAAAAATGGTTTTAGAGATTTGGAGAACATACGTAGGGAAAGAATTAAGAAACACAATCTCATATTTGGAAGAGCACCTTTTCAATGTGGAGTTAATAGAAAATAACGGCATGTATTCGATGTTATATATACTGGAGACATCGGATGGTGAAATAGTGTATTATGAAGCAGGAAATCCTATGGATACATTTCATAATAAAGTGCTAGAAGTTTCATGGGATAGAATTCCCATTTCAGTTCGAAAGTTTTATGAAAAAGTTCATAATGGTTTTTATTATTATGCGAGCGGTGCTATGGGATTAGTGCCTTTTGAATGTGTTACTTATTTTGATGATGATGAGTGGGGAATTATTGAAGAATTAGAGGAGAACTTACAAATTGATTTGAAAACAACTTTTGGATTTTTTAAAAGTGGAGCGGGCGGTTATGTAGCTATTGATTATAACAATTGCAAATGTGATAAAGCTACATTATGGTTTGCAAACAATCAGCCAAAATATAATGTTGATTTTTGGGATGTAGTAGATGAATGGATTGTGATTGGTTTTGAAGCGTAGTATGTAGAGGGTTTAAGAATTACTTTTGTGTACTGAGAAACTATATATGAATGGAGTTTGTATGTATGGAAAAAGAAGGTGTGGTCTCATTATGGCTAGGAAATATGGAATCTCAAGATTTTTTAGAGGATTATTTCAGTATAAAATATACAGATGATGGTGATTCCATACCATCACCATTTATAAAGGATTTTCATATTTGTATGTATGATATTGATGAGCACTTTATTGAAAAAGAATTTTATTTAAAGCGAAGTGATCATCTAGAAACTTTACTAGCAGGATGTTCTTATGAAGAAGTTGTGATACCACAGATGAAAAGATTTACTTCGAATATATTAGAGATGAAGTACAACACGATTATTATGATCTATAACTATGAATACAGTGGTGAAATAATAAATAAAAATGAAAATCTTTATGAAATGAAATACATAGGAGCTGTTTCGTATAAATGATAATAAAAAGGGGATTAGAACATGGAAGTTAGAGAAATACATTCATTTCATCTACATTCAGAAAAAGAATTTTCTGAAATTCAAGATAAATTGATACATAGAATTGAATTGAAAAATAACTTTCATCTAGAAGATGTAAGTTTAATAGCTGGAGTAGATTTAGCTTATTGGGAAAAAGATGATAAGCACTATGGAACTTGCTGTATTGTTGTTATTGATTATCATACGAAGAAGGAAGTGGAGAAGGTCTATAGTTATGGGGAGGTAACGGTACCGTATATACCAGGTTTTTTAGCATTTCGTGAGTTGCCTTTAGTAATAGAAGCAGCCAAAAAGCTTACTTCTAATCCAGATATATTTATGTTCGATGGAAATGGCTATTTACACTATAAACATATGGGGATTGCGACACATGCTTCTTTTTTCTTACAAAAACCTACAATCGGTGTAGCGAAAAGTTATCTTAAGATTAAAGATGTTGATTTTATCATGCCAGAGAATAAGGCGTTTACTTTTAGTGATATTATGATTGATGATGAGGTATATGGAAGAGTTCTAAGGACGAAGGAGAATGTAAAACCGATTTTTGTCTCTTGTGGAAATAATATCGATTTAGATACGAGTGTTCAAATTGTATCGAATTTAATCGGGAAAGAAAGTAGATTACCAATTCCAGTGAGGTTGGCAGATTTAGAAACGCATAAGGTGAGAAGAGACAAGAGGGAAAATGATAAATGATAGGTATGTCTATGTAAAAAGGGATAGGAGGATGGTCCCTTTTTTTGTTGTATTCGACGAAATACGACAACGCATAAAAACTTTATTTGCTATGATGTTTTTTGGAATATTTCATTTTTATAATAATGAGTTGTATTAGCTATTCTTTATGGTGTTTTTGGAGAGATTCACTCTACAAACACCATGACAACATTAGTTAGAATCAAAGTGTTTATTTAGAGGGGAATGGATAAGAAGATGGATGAAATGGAGAAATATCGCAAAAAAATTAAGGTGATTTCTTTTGATAGAGAACAAAATAGAATGGTGGAAGTTGAAGAAAGTAAAATGACTTTCGCCGATGTTGGCGGAATGGAAGAGATTAAGAAGAAAATTAATATGGATTTTATTATGCCAATTAAAAATCCTGAATACTTTCAAGCGTTTGGTAAGAAAACAGGTGGAAGCTTATTATTTTATGGACCGCCTGGTTGCGGGAAGACATTTTTAGCACGTGCGGTAGCTGGGGAAATTGATGCGAATTTTATTCATTTGGAACTGCAAGCTATACTTTCTATGTGGACGGGTGAGTCTGAGAAAAATTTACATGAGATTTTTGAGGAAGCACGGAGAACAAAGCCATGTATTTTGTTTATTGATGAATTAGATGCATTTGGAGGGAATAGACAAAAAATGGGTTCCCATCATCAGCGGACACTAGTAAATCAATTGCTAGTAGAAATGGATGGAAGTAATTCTTTTAATGAAGGAGTTTATATTATTGGTGCAACAAATACACCATGGTATATTGACCCTGCATTACGCCGTCCAGGACGTTTTAATTCTCTTGTTTTTGTTACACCGCCGACTTATGAGGAACGATTAACAATCCTGGATTTGAAAACAAAAGATAAGCCGAAAACAGAATTACAGCTTGATTTGGTCGCAAAGTATGCAGAGCATTTTTCGGGTGCCGATTTAACATATTTAGTTGAGGATGCGATTAATCAAGCGATTCAGCGTTCATTTGAAACAGGGCAATTACAACCTCTTTCAAATGAAGACTTGCTAGAAGCGATGAAAAAACGTCAGCCAACGACTTTAGATTGGTTTTCAACAGCAAAAAATTATGCGACATTTAGCGATGTGAATAAGGATTTTGATAAAGTGCTAGATTATATGAAAGAATACAGATTGAAATAGCAGGGAAGAAGCAGGGGATGAGGGAATGGAAGACAATTTTAGAAGGGTTTATTATTTGCTGAAACTTTGTGATGTTGAGCGTGCCAAAGAAGAAGCGGAACTTATGGTTAGGGAAGATCCAGAAGATGTTTATGGATATCTCAGCTTAAGCTATGTATATTTCTATGGGCTTCATGAAAGTGATATTGCAAGTGAATATATAGAAGAAGCGCTTAAATTAGATCACTTAAATGAATTTGTTCTTTTAGCAGGATTAGATATTTTTACTGCGCAAAGTAATTTTACAAGATTAAGAGAAATAGCGGAAATTGGTATAAGAAACTACCCTGAAGAGGGACCATATTATTTCTATATGAGCGAAGCTGTCATGCATCTTGAAGGAATGAAGAATGTACTTGTTTACCTAGAAAAGGCGATGGAATTAGACCCTGAAAATGAAACGTATGTAGGTAGGTATGCTTATATCCTTTTGAAACATTTCCCAAAACGAAAAGAAGAGGGATTAAAGGCTGAAAAGCGTGCTTTAGAATTAAATCCAGAAAATATAACGAATCTTTTCTGTTTTGCAAGTATAGCGAAGGAGAAGAGGAATTTTAAAAAAGCAAGAATGCTAGCTGAAACCGCGATGAAACTAGATCCAAATGATGAAGACGTTAGAGGGATTTATAAAGATACAATTGTAACGAAAAATAAATTTTGTGCTTTTACTATGGGATTTTCACAAATTTTAGTACGAGCTTTTTCTAAATTTTGCTCGTTATTTGGATTTGTATATGATCTAAATCGGTATGTGTATACTTTTTTAATCGTATTAAGTTTTATTGGATGGCTTATTCTTCCTATATATGTGATAGGAGGGTATGCAGGTATTATCTATTTTGTTGTTCTTGTGATGTGTCTTGTTTCTTCTATCATTAAAGGGAAGATATATAAAGAAGCTGGACTAAGTATGCCTTCAGATTGGAGAACGAATCTGCGCCAGAATCAATCTATTAGAGATCGAGAAATCTCTAAAATGAAACGTGAAGTTGGGAAAGTAGAGCCTGTAAATGTATCGACACAAAAGCTGTCACCAGAAGAGATTGAGTCGCAATTAGCAAGTTTTTGGGGAAAAGAAGCCATGTTTGAAAAACAACAAGTCGCAGAGGTAGCGCCCACGGTTGCTCGATCACAATTATCGTCTGAAGAGCATAAACAAATTCAATCGTATTCAGATATTAAATCTCCACGGTATAATAAATGGGGAATCTGTCTAGTCATTATTTTCTCTTTTACTCTTATTTATCGCGCTGAAAAATTATACAACCTGTATCAGAGGGAAACCGGAAATACAACGCCACATATCAGCCAAGAAACAAAACAATCGATTGTTGAATATCAGGATAGAGCGCTCGAAGAACAAAAAGAAAAATTCAATAAGTATACGGTGGAATCTATTTTATATTCATTGAAAAGAAGTGATTTTAGTGAGAAATCCCTTCAGCAATTTGTTGAAGAAGGTTATGTTCCAGTTGTGATGGGAAAGGTTGGCCAACCTAGTGTCGAGAAATTAAAAAATGCACATCCAACTAAATTTTATAAAGAAGGAACAATTACATATGTATTATTGCAAGATGAGGAGGGCTCGTTTCTTTTAGAAATCCGAGCAACAAAAATAAGTCACATTTACGGTGAAAGTTGGGATAATAGTGAGCGAGAGATGCAGAGATATCATGAGTTAATTACGAAAATTGATACACAAGGTATTGCAGTAGGAACAAAATAAAATCATATAGGTTACATTGTTTGCTTTTATATAACAAGTAAGGGGGACAAATGTCCTCCTTTTAGTTTTTGCTGAATGTTGAGGAAGGGATATTACTGCTCGTTAATGTGTGATAAATTTAATTAAAAAATAAGAAAGTTTTTTGATTTGTTACATATATTTTAGTGAAAGGCCTTTCACCATTTTATCACCTAGGGGGCAATCATAATGAAGTTTTTGTCTTACCTTACAGTAATTCTGGTGATTCTTGGCGGTTTGAATTGGTTGTTTGTTGCGCTGGATTATAATGTAGTTGAGAAATGGTTTGGTTCTACACCAGCTCTTGTTGATACCATTTATTGGCTTTTTGGTCTTTCTGCTCTTTATCAAATTTATGATCGGTTCTTTACGGACAATTAGCTCTTATAAATTTATGAATGGAGTGTTAAGCGAGATAAAATGCTTAACACTTTTTTGTATGTTTATAAAAGTAAATGCATCTGCAAACGGTTCCATTGCGTCTTGCACCCTAATAAAGCAAAACAAATTGACCGTATATTTTATATGGGTTATAATTCAGAAAGTTTAAAAATTAATAAATATAGAAACAGGGAGGTCATACAGTTGATGGAGAGAGTTTACAATTTTTCGGCAGGACCATCTATACTCCCTTTGCCAGTTTTAGAAAAAGTGCAAAGGGAGCTTTTGAATTATAACCGGACAGGCATGTCTGTTATTGAAATGAGTCACCGGTCTTCAGAGTTTCAAAATATTATAGATGAAGCAAGTAGCTTGCTTCGTGAATTGATGCACATTCCTGAGAATTACGACGTGCTATTTTTACAGGGAGGGGCATCGTTACAGTTTTCAATGGTTCCATTAAATTTAATGAATGAACATAAAAGAGCTGGATATGTCCTTACAGGGTCATGGTCTAAGAAAGCCTTACAGGAGGCTAAGAAAACTGGAGAAGTAGAAGTTATTGCTTCATCGGAAGAAAATCATTTTTCAACGATTCCACATGTTGATGTTTCAATGATTCCGAAAGAACTAGATTATGTACATATAACAACGAATAATACGATTGAAGGAACGAAATATGTTCAATTGCCGAAATTAGAGAATATTCCACTTATTGCTGATATGTCTTCAAATATTTTATCTGAAGAATACGATATAGAGAAATTTGGTTTCATTTATGCAGGAGCACAAAAGAATTTAGGACCAGCAGGACTAACAATTGCAATTATTAGAAAAGACTTAATTGGTAAAGCGGATACTTCTTGTCCGACAATGTTAAACTATGAAACTTACAGTAAAAATAATTCCTTATATAATACACCACCATCCTTTAGTATTTATGTGACGAAGCTAGTATTAGAATGGTTAAAGGAGCAGGGCGGCGTATCCGCGATTGAAGAACAAAATAGAAAAAAAGCAGCTCTTCTATACGATTTCTTAGATGAATCAAAATTATTTACTTCACCGGTTGATCCTGCATATCGTTCGCTTATGAATATTCCATTTACAACACCATCCAATGATTTAAATGAGCAATTTTTACAAAAAGCTAAGACACTAGGGCTTGTTACATTAAAAGGCCATCGTTCAGTTGGTGGCATGCGAGCGAGTATTTATAATGCAATGCCGGTAGAAGGTGTTCAACAATTAGTAGATTACATGAAGGATTTTGAGCTAGAGAATAGATAGGGAGATGGGGAAATGTTTCGCGTTCAAACATTAAATCAGATTGCTGAAAAGGGCTTGCAAATTTTTGGTGGAGAGCGATATGAGGTTGGAGAAGGCTTAGAACATCCAGATGGTATACTACTTCGAAGTTTTTCCTTACATCAAGAAGAATTTTCAAAAGATTTAAAGGCAATTGCAAGAGCAGGAGCTGGTGTAAATAACATTCCTGTAGAACGTTGTACAGAAAGAGGTATCGTTGTTTTTAATACCCCAGGGGCAAATGCGAATGCAGTGAAAGAACTTATTCTTGCCAGTCTTATTATGTCGTCACGTAATATTATAAGTGGGGTTGGTTGGACAGCGGGATTAGAAGGTGAAGAAGTTCCGCAGCTTGTAGAAGCAGGAAAAAAACAATTCGTTGGTTCAGAGATAGCGGGAAAACGACTTGGTGTTATTGGACTTGGTGCTATTGGTGCTCTTGTCGCAAATGACGCATTATCTCTTGGTATGGACGTCGTTGGATACGATCCATATATATCTGTTGAAACAGCATGGCGCTTATCAACACATGTACAACGTGCATTTAGTTTAGATGAAATCTTTGCAACATGTGATTATATTACATTGCATATTCCACTGACAGATCAAACGCGAGGTATTATTGGAGAACACGCTGTGCAAACGATGAAAAAAGGTGTCCGTCTCTTTAACTTCTCAAGAGGAGAACTTGTGGATGAAGTTACGTTAGCAAAAGCTTTAGAAGAAGGGATTATTAATCATTACGTAACTGATTTTCCAAATGAAAATGTAATAAAAATGAGAAATGTAACGGCAACACCCCATCTTGGAGCTTCAACGTATGAATCTGAAGAGAATTGTGCAGTTATGGCTGCTCGTCAATTACGAGACTATTTAGAAACAGGAAATATCCGTAATTCAGTAAATTATCCAAATGTAGAACTTCCTTATGTCGGAAAGAAACGAATTACGATTATGCATCAAAACGTTCCGAATATGGTGGGGCAAATTACAGGATGTTTAGCGGAACATCATATTAATATTGCTGATATGATAAACCGTAGTAAAGGCTCTTTTGCATATACAATGATTGATATCGATAATGGAATTGATGATATAATTAAAGAAAATGTAGTTGAAAACATAAAGAAAATCACAGGTGTAGTAGCTGTTCGAATGATTGTATAAAGGAGAGAGAGATTTGGCGACAATTCGACCATTCAGGGCAATTCGTCCAGTATCTGATAAAGCTGCACAAGTTGCAGCACTGCCGTATGATGTGTTAAATAGTGAAGAAGCAAGAGAAGTTGTAAAGGGAAACCCATATTCCTTTTTGCATATTGATAAAGCTGAAATAGACTTAGATCTGGCTGTTTCACCATATGATAACAGTGTATATGAAAAGGCAAGTGAAAATCTACAACGTTTAATGCAAGAAGAAGTATTGATTCAAGATGAAGAGCCATGTCTTTATATTTATCAATTAACAATGCAAGGGAGAACGCAGTCTGGACTTGTCGTTTGTACATCAATTGATGAGTATACTGATAATACAATTAAAAAGCATGAGCGGACCCGTCATGAAAAAGAACAAGATCGCATTCGTCATGTTGATATATGTAATGCGAATACAGGTCCAATTTTTTCAACATATCGTGCGAAAGAAGACGTAACAAAGTTAATTGTAACGTGGCAAAAAAATCACACGCCAATTTATCAATTTACTGCAGATGACGGTGTGGAGCATGTAATATGGAAAATCGCAGAAATTGATGCGATTTCTGCATTAGTAGAATCATTCGAAGAGATTCCTTCCTTATATATTGCAGATGGACATCATCGATCAGCATCTGCTGTGAAAGTTGGGTTAATGCGTAGGGAACAATATCCGAATTATACAGGAGAAGAAGAATTTAATTTCTTTTTATCTGTTTTATTCCCTCATGATGAACTATCAATTTGGGATTATAATCGTGTTGTGAAAGATTTAAATGGTTTATCACAGGACCAATTTTTACAGCAAATTTCACACTATTTTTATGTAGAAAGAGCTTATGTATCTCCATATAAACCAACTGAACCAAAATCATTTGGCATGTATTTGGATCAGGGGTGGTATAAACTCACTGTGAAAGAAGAAACATTTGATGCCTATGATGTTGTAAAACGTTTAGATGTTTCTATTTTACAAGATCACTTATTGAGTCAAGTATTACAAATTCACGATCCACGTGCAGATAGCCGCATTGATTTTGTTGGTGGTATTCGAGGTTTAGAGGAGCTAGAGCGCCTTGTAAATCGTGGTGATTATAAAGTAGCGTTTGCTTTATATCCTACATCAATGGAAGATTTATTAGCAATTGCTGATGCGGGGGAAGTTATGCCACCAAAGTCCACTTGGTTTGAACCGAAGCTTCGTAGTGGGCTTTTCATACATTCTTTAAATTAAACAAAAAGACATAAGATTAGGAGTAAAGATAGTAAGGATTAAATATCCCTACTATCTTTTTTAAACTATAAGTACAAATTAAAGATACATAGTAATAATTGACGACTTATGAAAATACGCTATACACTATTCTTTCTTCAACTAAGGGATAGGTTCTAAAGTACCGTAGTTGATTGAAATTCCTCTTCCAACCATAAAATAGTATGAACACATTCTATCCATTTTCATCTTCTATGGTGTAGTACCTGTGCTGTATGAATGGATAACGGGTAGTTATCTACAAAAACAACATGATTTTTGTATTGATCTAATGGTTCTAGATGTAATGAAATTTACGGCATTAAGATTGTTAGGAGGAAATGGGAGTGTCAAATGAAATAATGAGTTACATTGACAATCAGATGGTGAAAATTCCAGGGGGAGAAATAGAATTAAGAGACGATAGAATAAAAAGCAAATGGAAAGTTGAAATAAGACCGTTTCTTCTTGCAAGGTATCCTGTAACTATGGATCTATACTATGCTATTACAAATAAGTCATCCAATTCTTTTGACGGAGATCTAAAACCATTTGTGAATATTTCTTGGAATGATGCAATTTCTTTTTGTAATCTACTTTCACAGAAAGCTGGACTGAAAGAGTGTTATTCTATAAGTAATGATGGTGAAAACATTATTTGTAATTGGGAATCTGACGGTTATCGACTTCCTTCAGAAGCAGAGTGGCAATATGCATGTAAAGCCGGGACTACTGGTTATAGATATGGAGAGCTTGATAAGATTGCCTGGTACAATGAAAATTCAGGGGGCAAAATCCATGAAGTAGGAAGAAAGGAACCGAATGCATGGGGTCTATATGATATGTTAGGGAATGTTTGGGAGTGGTGCTTTGATTTATATGATGAACAAGTGTACGGATCCTACCGAATTTTCCGAGGAGGTAGCTGGGCTGAAGAGGCCAGGGGGTGTGGGGCTTCGTGTCGTCGTCGTAGCCATCCGACATTTTACATTGACGACCTTGGATTCCGTCTTGCTCGGTCTTTTTAGCGCCTACAAACAAGCGGATTTTCGGGTTTTACAGCTTAACGAACGGAGAGCTAAGGTTAAATAAAAAAGCCTGTATCGAAAATTACTTAGTAATCGAAGGTGCAGGCTTTCATTTGTAATATTTGTTAATATTTGTATATATTTAATTTTAAATGCGGGCTTTTTCTTGCAAAAAACACAATTGTTTCTTAATGTAATAGTGTAGAAGGATAAACAAGGAAGGATTTAACGAATATGATACATATTTTATTAGCGGATGATGACGGGCATATTAGAGAATTATTACATTACCACTTACAAAAGGAAGGCTATAAAGTTTTTGAAGCTGAGGATGGAAAGGTAGCGCAATCCATATTAGAAAAAGAAAATATTCACCTGGCCGTTGTCGATATCATGATGCCATTTATTGACGGATATACTTTGTGCGAAGAAATTAGAAAGTATCATGATATACCTGTTATTTTATTAACTGCTAAAGATCAATTGGTGGATAAAGAAAAAGGATTTATTTCAGGAACAGATGATTATATTGTAAAGCCATTCGAACCGGCGGAAGTTATTTTCCGTATGAAAGCTTTACTTCGTCGTTATCAAATGCTGAGTGCGGACGTTATCACGCTTCACGGAACAACGATTGATAGAAAAAGCTTTGAGGTAAAATGTAATGACCAAACGATTTTACTTCCTTTAAAGGAATTTGAATTGTTATCACAACTTGCAGGGTATCCTGGAAGAACGTTTTCAAGAGAAGAGTTGATTGAACTTGTTTGGGGGATGGACTTTGAAGGAGATGAACGGACAGTCGATGTTCATATTAAACGTCTTCGAGATCGTTTTTCAAAACGAACAGATGATTTTCAAATTAAAACGGTACGTGGACTTGGTTATAAGTTGGAGCTGAAATAAGATGAAGTCACTTTATTCTAGATTTGCATTGATTACGATTGGGATTATGCTTCTTAGTAGCATCATTGGTTTTTTATTAACCAATGTTTATTATCAAGTGAAATTAAAACCGTACAATAGTGAAAAGATTTTACGTTACGCTGAGGAAGTAAAACATTTATATGAAAAACAGACTGAGGAAAATAAGGATGAGTATTTACATTCTATTGCGAAATTAGGTTATGAGATTTATGTAGTAGATGATCAAAAACAGGGGAAACGAATTGGAAATGCTTTTCGGACTATAAAGATTAGTGATGCTACCATTGACAAAGTCTTACAAGGGAAAACATACAATGGTGTTTCTACCTATCCAACTCGTCTATTTATAACAGGCTTTTTTGATAATGAATTAATTAATAGCGTAGGGGTTCCGCTGAAACATGGTGATAAGCAATATGCCTTATTTATTCGTCCTGATATTCAGCAACAATTCGGCGAAATGAGGATTTTCTTAGCGGTATTGCTTGGATTTATTGTTGTATTAAGTATCGTTTTTATTGCAATCGCAGCGCGGTATATCGTTCGTCCGATTCGCATATTTACAAAAGCGACGCAAAAAATTGCGAATGGTGAATATGATATTGAATTAGAAGAAGGGCGAAAAGATGAGATTGGAACATTATCTACGAGTTTTAAAAAAATGACAAAAAGTATAAAAGAGTTAGATCAAATGAGACAAGAGTTCGTTTCTAACGTGTCTCATGAATTTCAATCTCCACTTTCCTCGATTCAAGGTTTTTCTAAAACTCTACAGTCAGAAAAGATGACAGAAGATGAAAGAAAACGTTATTTACAAATTATTGAGGGTGAAAGTAAGCGGATGTCTAGTTTATGTAAGCAGTTACTTACGCTTGCTTCTTTAGATAAAGAGGAAAAGGTTCTTCAAATAAAAGAATTTGATGTGCACAAACAAATGAAAGATGTCATTTTTATGTTGGAATGGAAATGGCGTGAAAAAGACATAGCGGTTGAATTTGACGTACCTAGCATAAATGTAAGAGGCGATGAAAATTTACTTCATCAAGTTTGGACAAATATCTTTACAAATAGTATTAAGTTTACAGATAGTGGTGGAACGATTGGATTTGCTGTAGAAGAATTAGAAGCGAGTGTAGTGATTTCAATTTCAGATAGCGGGATTGGTATGGAGCAAGAAGAAGTAGAGCGGATTTTTGATCGGTTTTATAAGGTGGATACAGCGAGGGCTCGTAATGTGGAAGGAAGTGGCTTAGGCTTATCCATTGTGCAAAAAATTGTTGAATTACACCATGGGAAAGTTTCAGTGGAGAGTATAAGAGGGGAAGGTACGACGTTTCGAATTGAATTACCGAAATGATGAGAAGGACTGATTTGAAGAGGAAATCTTTAAATCAGTCTTTTTTTATAGGATAAAATGATAAAAATGTTGAAAGAAAATATGTAAATCATTTGAGATAGATTGTTGGAAGTAGCCATTTGGAAATGGGTACGTCATTTTCGGTTCTGGTACAAATATATGAAGAAGAACGCGGATAATAGTAGATTCCTAGTGAAATCGTATTTTATGCTATAAGTCCAAACACTTGGTGGATGAACTCTTTTGGATTTTGGATAGACTGATTCCTTAAATCAATCTGTCCCTTTTTTATACCGATTATGAAAAATGAAAGTGTAAAGTTGTTATTACAACATATTTTCCACTTTCAACTTAGTTGTCATTAGAATGTTTTTCTACAAAATCAAGGATCCTGGCATTAACTTCGTTAGAGAACTCACCATTGATTGCGTGAGATGCATTTTTCCAGTTAACTATATCGATATCTTTAACATATTTTTTCCCAGTTTCAACTGCTTTTACTGAATTGTGCATTGTACTTTTTTCAGCCATTAATGCAAGCACCGGAACATTGATATTTTTTAAGTCTTCTTTACTAAATAGATCAGGCGCTGGCGTTTTAAGTTTATAGTTACGCATACCCGACTCGATTAATTTAGCAATAGGCTCATCGTCATTTGTTTCTGCTCCTCCAGATACATAGCTTAACATCTTTTCTCTTATAAACTTAGGTACAATAGGGACGGAAGCTGGAATAGATGCTAGAATCATCTTTATGGGCATTTGCGCAAATACAAAGACTGGGTCCAATAAACTAGCCGTAGCAATATGCTCTGGATTATATCTGGCCAAATTCATTGTTGTCCAACCGCCAATGGAGACACCCACGATATGCACTTTTTCTAAACCTAATCCTTCAATTACTTCATTTAACCATTCTGCTTGTTGTTTTTGGTTTTCAATCACCTTCGTTTGCACACTCATTCCAGGTTCACCGAGTAAATCTATCGTGTAAACAGGCCTTTTCTCCCTTAGCCCTTCTAAATTGGGTACCCACATTGGAGTAGATGCACTACGTCCAGGGAGTAAGAGTATTGGTTCCTTATGTTTGTTTTCCTCTTTAGTAAAGTAATAAGCACGAATTGTGCCATATTTAGTTTTTATATCTTTCGTATCGTTAGGCTTTGGAAGAAGTGCCATTGATTCATCGTAGGCAATTTGAAAGTCTTCCTTTCCTTTTTCAGATGTAAAGTGACCAATCTTATTATCATCTCTCTTCATTTTAGTTCCTCCTTTCTACAAATATATTGATGAACTTTATCAATATATTCATGGCAATAATCCATTAAAAATTTATCTTCTTTAAGCCAAAACTCTCTTTTAGAAAAAAGAAAAATCTCACGTAAAATTAAACTTATACAAGCTTAGCTTGTTGGGTGTGGGGTGATACCCCTATTACGTAATGATTATTACAATTATGATAGTTGATTAACCACACTTTCTAAAAATTGGTCTACTTTTTCTTTTGATGTATCCGGCGTATGATAACCAATCGTAAATGTAAGTCTTCCATTATAAGAGCTTGCCCCCATTGTAAAGAATGGTGCATACATAATAGGTGATGTCATATACCCGTCCTCAGCTTGAACTTCACCAAACTTAATAGGTTCATCTGCTATCACCCCGAAATTTGTAAGTAACGGCAATGCCATCCCCATCTGTAAAGCCTGTTCGTATTGCTGCTTATACATTTCTTTCACCGCAGATAGCTTTATACCTGCCAGTAGCTCCATTCCTGCTGCTGAAGAAAGACCTGGATTTTGAGATTTTATTTTATCCATTGATTGTTTGACTCGAGCTAGAGTCTGATTAAATGATTCATCATCTTCCATTTTAATCACTGGCATTTCCATACCGGATAAGTTGCAAATAGCACCAGTTGTATGATTAGGAAGATATCGGCGTAAATCAATTGTTAAACCGATCATTTTTTCTGCGGTGCGAGGTTCTGCATACACAGTGAAACGTGATAAAGCTCGGAAGTATGCAGTCATGATTGCATCATTCAAGGTAGCCTGTTGTGCTTTTGTCCATTGGATTAGACGTAGAGTTTGCTCATGGCTCAACCGCCGTACCGACATTTTTGGGTATATATTTTTGTTCGGTTGAGATGGAAAAGACCATAACGATGCCTGTTGTTCTTGGTTAGGACGATAGGCACTTTTTACGTCTGGTATTCCAGCATATTTGAAAACAGGTGATTGATCACGAAAACTCTCATTCCCCTCACCAAATTCCTTTATAATTTGATCCTTAGATTTTCCCAGGTAAAGTTGAGTATAAATTGCTCCCAACAAATTAATATATTCCTTGACTCCTGCACCATCTGAACATAGATGGGATAATTTCACCACTAACATATTTGTTGTAGTGCCTCGTAATAATTTTGTTTGAACCATAGGCCCCTGAATACGATCTCCAGATTCCTTAATAAAATCTATTGCCATCATTTCAAGTTCTTGATCATTTCCTTCTGCAAAAAGACAAATAGGTGAGTTAGTACCAGATGAATGTTCCTCCCAGTAAGGAATATCACTTTCTACAAAACGGCTGTTCAAAACCGGCTGCAATTGTAACGTTATCCTTACTGATTGTTCAAGTATGTTCTTTGATATACCTACAGGAAAATAAAGAACTGCATTAATTTGTTGATTTGCCGAATAAAGACCTAATATATAATTCATTCGATCTTGAGGTGTTACTGGATACTTTCTTTGTTCCATAATTTTCTCCCCTTTTTAAGACTATTTTTGGTTATAACCCCGTTCTCCATATGGTTGTAACTTTTCTTCAAGAGCTAATAATTCTTCTTTTCTATTTTTCTAGTATGTCAATCATGAAAGCATCTTTTCCGTACTGGTTCCATTCTTTTTGCAGCTCTTTGTTGGTGGTATACCCATTTCTTTATTGTTATTAACATTTCCTATCTCTTATGAATATAAATAAACATAAATTTATTTCGTTTACACATATATAAACATTTTATAATGACGTTTGGATATTGTCAAAAAACCAAACGAATGGTTCTGTTGCAAAGTTTGAAAAAAGCATAAACAGGTTGGTAAATGAGGAGCAATGTTTAAGAAGTAGCTAGTAATTGTTGAAGTTCATTGTACGTTGAAAAGGCGGAGTCTCTTTGAAGACTTCGCCTTTGTTTATATAGAGACTGAATAAAGTATCTTTTGATATTGAATCAGGTGAATTTATTGGTATTATGGGTGCTTCAGGATCTGGAAAGACAACTTTATTAAATATACTATCAACTATTGATACACCGACAGATGGAGATGTTTTGATAAATGGTGTCAATATTAAAACACTTAATGATAACAAAACTGCGGATTTTAGGAAGGATCATTTAGGCTTTATTTTTCAAGAGTATTTTTTACTTGATAGTTTAACGGTGCAGGAAAATATTGCTGTGCCACTTACTCTGTTAAACAAATCTCCAAACGAAATCGAATCGACTATAGAAAGTTTAGCAAAGCGTTTTGGCATATTCGAACAATTATCAAAGTACCCTAGTCAACTTTCTGGAGGACAAAAGCAGAGGGTTGCGGCAGTAAGAGCCATTTATTATTTGCAGATGAACCAACCGGCGCGTTAGATTCAAACTCTGCAACAGAGCTGCTTCAAAAGTTAAGAGAGGCTAATGAGGATCTTCATACAACAATTTTGATGGTAACCCATGACGCTTATGCAGCAAGTTTTTCAAGTAGAATCTTAATATTCAAGGATGGGAATATTTTGAAAGAATTAAAAAGAAACGAAAAGGGT